>Ga0065165_1000026_pt1 | contig 233376 bp, 214 predicted proteins | sample AraplaMF_Cvi_mMF_FD_63813 | JGI IMG/M metagenome (GOLD analysis project Ga0065165, IMG submission 63813) | Arabidopsis root microbial communities from the University of North Carolina, USA - plate scrape MF_Cvi_mMF (version 2) (version 3) | ecosystem: Host-associated > Plants > Roots >...
AGATCAGCTCAGGACAGTTCAGCCTCAGTCGGTCCGGCGAAATCGGCCAGCTCATGACGATCACGTGGCTCGTCATGCGTTTCGACTTGTGTTTTTGCAGCGCAATGCGCTATTGTGCACTGCGAAGGGGAGATGATCTCAAACCTTCGTTGCCCTCCTTGGGCGTTTCCTCCCTAGACTTGGGCCGCCACGAAAGTGCGCGGCCCTCTTTCTTTTTGATCGCAAGGGATTGGCGGCTTATTCCGCCGCCTGGCGCCAGTCGTCGCTCCAGCCGCTCCAGCGCGCGAAGCATTCGGCCATGGCGGCGCTGATAACCTGCTGGAGCGCCGTAAAGCCGCTGCTCGGCTCGAGCGTCACCTCATTCATGTAGAGGCCGCGGCTGACCTCGATCTGCAAGGCATGCACGCCGGAACCAGGCGCGCCGTAATGTTCGGTGATGAAGCCGCCGGCATAGGGCCGGTTGCGGGTCACGGTGAGCCCGGCGCGCGCGAATGCCGCTTCCGCCGCATCGACCACGAAGCTCGCGGCGCTGGTGCCGAAGCGGTCGCCGAGGATGATGTCGGCCTTGGCGATGCCGTCGCGGTCGAGCCCGGTCGAGGGCATGGAATGGGCGTCGACCAGAATGCAGCTGCCGAAACTGGCCTGCGTGCGGTTCACCAGATGGCGCAGGCCCGCATGATAGGGCCGGTAGAGCGCCTCGATGCGGTCCAGCGCACTTTCGACCGGAATGCGGCCGGAATAGATCTCGTAGGACTCGCCGACGATGCGCGGGATCGTGCCGAGCCCGCCGGCGACGCGCAGCGAGCGGGTATTGGCGAAGCCGGGCAGCCGGCCCTCGAACATGCGCGGATCGAGCTCATAGGGCTCGCGATTCGCGTCGAGGAAAGCGCGCGGGAACTCGGCCACGAGCAGGGGCGCGCCGAGCGCGACCGCATGGGCGAATAGCAGGTCGACATAGGCGTCTTCCGAGCGACGCAGCGCCCGCAGCGGCAAGCGAGAGCCCTCGACGAAGGCGCGCGGATAGCGACGCCCTGCATGGGGCACGTCGACGATGACGGGAACGACCTGCAGCGCAGGCTGATGGAGCGTGAACGGCCGCTCGATCTCGGCGATCACGTCGTCCGGGCGGGGAAAGACAAATCCGGCTGGCAGCGTCATGTCGACGGACTCAAGCACAAAGCCGGTGCGGGTTGAAGGGCCTGACCTTTCGTCATTCGGCTCGCCCGGCTTCACTGGTTGTTTACCGTAATGTCGCCAAATAGAACTGGCTGATCCATCAGGGTGTGTGCGAGCGGTGAGTTCGCGCGCGCCGGGCTGGACCGGCGAAGTCCGGAATGGCAGGGACGGCCACCCGGATACGAGGGACGACGAGCGAGCGAATCGGCTTCCGGCCAGCGGGCAGGGCGGCGTGGGCTCGGTGCAACATCACGGATGAAGCAAGGCGCCATGACCAAGATCCTCCTGGCCGAAGACGACAACGACATGCGCCGCTTCCTGGTGAAGGCGCTGCAGAATGCAGGCTATGACGTCGCCTCGTTCGACAATGGGCTATCGGCCTATAACCGACTGCGCGAGGAGCCGTTCGAATTGCTCCTGACCGACATCGTCATGCCGGAAATGGACGGAATCGAGCTGGCGCGCCGCGCCACAGAGCTCGATCCCGACATCAAGGTGATGTTCATCACCGGTTTCGCGGCCGTGGCGCTCAACCCGGATTCGCAGACGCCGAAGGATGCCAAGGTGCTGTCCAAGCCCTTCCACCTGCGCGAACTGGTCAACGAGGTCGAGAAGCTGCTGGCGGCGTGAGCGCATGCATGTCGGCTTCTTGCAAAGAAGCCGACGAAGCGCCTTGCAAGGCGCGCAAGCCTCCGCTATAGCCCCTCCACCTCGCAGCGACATCGCCTTCGGGCCGGTGTCGTTCCGGACGCTTTCGGGCGAAACGGGCGCGTAGCTCAGCGGGAGAGCACTACGTTGACATCGTAGGGGTCACAGGTTCGATCCCTGTCGCGCCCACCATTTTCTCCCTGGATCCAGGGACAGACGGCCGCCCCACCAGGGCGGCCGTTTTGCTTTGGCGGTTCAGCTGGCGCGCGAGGCGGTCTGCTTGCGGCTTTCGCCCGCAATCCAGTCACGAAAGGCGAGCATGGCTGGCGTGAGCGAGCGCGATTGCAGCCAGGTCAACCAGTAGCTGCCGAGCGAAACCTCGATCGGGAAGGGGCGGACCAGCCTGCCGCCCTCGAAATAGCGCGAGAACAGCAACGCCGGCACCAGCGCCACGCCTTCGCCGGCCGCAGCGACCTCGGCAAGCGCGATCGAGCTGTCAAAGACCGGCCCGCGCGCCGCCAGCGGCTCGATCCCGGCCGCCTCGCTCCACAGCTTCCACTCGTCGGCGCGATAGGAGCGCAGCAGGACCTGCTTCGCGAGATCGCCGGGGTGCTGCAGCGCTCCGGCTACGGCGGCGGCACAGACCGGCGTCATCGGCGCCTCGAACAGCCGCAGCGCCGCCGTGCCGTGCCAGGCGCCACCGCCGAAGCGCAAGGCGTAGTCCAGCCCCTCGGCTGCGAGATCGACCCGGTTGTTGTTGGTGGTCAGCCTGAGGTCGACCTGCGGATGGGCCTGGCGGAAGCCGGCAAGGCGCGGCAGCAGCCAGCCGAGCGCGAAAGTGCCGACCGCGCCGACATTCAGCACCTCGACAGGGCGCCCGGTCTCGAAGCGCTCGAGCATGCCGGCGATCCGGTCGAAGCTCTCGCTCAATGTCGGCAACAGGCTGCGGCCTTCATCGGTCAGGGCAAGGCCGCGCGGCAGGCGGCGGAAGAGCTCGACACCGAGCCGCTCCTCCAGCCCCTTGACCTGATGGCTGATCGCGGCCTGGGTGACGCAGAGCTCGATCGCAGCCTTGGTGAAGCTGAGATGGCGGGCCGAGGCCTCGAAGGCGCGCAAGGCGTTCAAGGGGAGCTGCGGGCGGAGCATGGTTGAGCCTTAGGAAATCTAATGGCTCTGTAGAGATATCATCGTTTGCGATTGGGCAAGCTCGCGGCGAAAACGGCGGCGGGCACTGCCCCGCCGCGTCGAACGCGGCGTCCTCCCCAGAACCGATTTCTGCCTTACGAGCCGGCATTCCGCCCGGACGCGATGGCTCGCGCATGGAGACAACCGATGATCCGACGCCGAGAGCTGCTGATCGGCTCCCTGATGACCGCGCCGCTGCTGGCTGCCTCACCCGTCTTTGGGCAAGGGCGGGAAGACGAGGTACGCGAGGCCCTGTTCGCGCTCGACCGCAAGCATGGCGGGCGGCTCGGCGTCGCCATCCTCGACAGTGGCAGCGGCCGTATCGTCGCCCATCGCGGCGAGGAGCGCTTCGCCATGTGCAGCACGTTCAAGTTCGTCGCTGCGGCTTTTGCGCTGGCGCGGGTCGACCGCGGCGAGGAGGAGCTCGAACGACGCGTGAGTTACGGCAAGGCCGATCTCATCACCTATTCGCCGGTGACCGAGAAGCATGTCGAGAAGGGTTTGACCGTGGCCGAGCTTTGCGATGCGGCGGTCACGTTGAGCGACAACACCGCCGGTAATCTGCTGCTTGATTCCTTCGGTGGCCCGAAGGGATTGACCGAGTACATGCGCTCGCTCGGCGACGAGGCATCGCGGCTCGACCGGCGCGAGCCGGACCTCAACGAAGCGAAGCCCGGCGATCCGCGCGATACGACGACGCCGGTCGCCATGGCCGGCCTGCTGCGCCAGACGCTGCTCGGCGGTGCGTTGTCGCCGGCATCGCGCCAGCAATTGACGGCCTGGCTCGTCGCCAACAAGACCGGTGACAAACGCCTGCGGGTCGGCGTGCCGAAGGGCTGGCGCATCGGCGAGAAGACCGGAACCGGGAACAACAACGCAACCAATGATGTCGGGGTGATCTGGCCGCCCGGCCGGGCGCCACTGGTCGTCACCGCCTATTATACGGAGTCGCGGGCATCCTTGCCGGAACGCGAGGCGGTTTTGGCGGAGGTCGGCCGGCTGGCGACTTCGCTGTGAACTGCTGAAAAATCCCCGGAAACGGCAGGGGTTCGTCAGGAGATTTCGAAAAGAGACGTCAAAGCGCCGCTTTCATGGCATGATCTCTACGAATCCGCACGGCCTGGAGGATCTGACGATGCGTGCGACATGGCTCATCGCATTGGGACTGGCGGCCACGCTCGGCGGCTGCGTGACCGCTGCCGAGCAGCGCACGCTCGATGAGGAGCGCTGCCGGTCCTATGGTTTCCGCAAGGGGGCCGAAGGCTTCGCCAACTGCCTGATGGAGGTCGATCTCGACCGCTCGGCCTCGCGGCGGGCGCGGCTGGAGGCGTCCGGCTTCTACGGACCGTATTGGGGGCCATGGCCTTATCGGCGCTGGTGAGCCTCTATTCAGCGTCGGCCTGGCGGTCAGGCGTCGCATCGCGGAAGGCGGCGAGCTCCATCGCGGCCGCTTCCGCCCGCAGCAGGTGCGGGAACTGGGTGACATCGACCTTGAAGCGCCTGGCGTTGCCGAGCTGCGGCACGAGGCAGATGTCAGCGAGGCCGGGCTGCGTGCCGAAGCAGAAGGGGCCGGGATTGTTGGCTGCGAGCTGCTCGCAGGCGGAGAGCCCGTCGATATTGACGGTTGCCGCCCAGGCCAGGGCCGCGTCGCCATCATGGCCGAGTTCGCGCAGCCGGTTCAGCACTTTGAGGTTCTGCACGGGGTGGGTGTCGCAGGCGATCGCCTGGGCGAAGGCGCGGACCTTGGCCCGCTCGAGTGGAGCCTTGGGCAGCAGCACCGGTTCTGGATGAGTCTCGTCGAGCCATTCGATGATGGCGAGCGACTGGGTCAGCACCGTGCCGTCGTCGAGCTCCAGCGCCGGCACCAGCCCCTGCGGGTTGAGGGCGAGATAGGCAGGATCGCGCTGCTCGCCATGGCGCAGATGGTGCGAGACGTGCTCGACGTCGAGGCCCTTGAGGTTGAGCGCGATGCGCGTGCGCCAAGCGGCCGAACTGCGGAAATAGCCGTGCAGCTTCATGATGCCGCCTCCCTATGGGGCCGGCTCAAACTGGCCGGCTTCAGAAGGTATAGCCGAGGCGGGCGCCGAAATTCGAGGGGCCGCGCGGATTGCCGGCGTTGGCAACGGGATTGTCGGAGCAGCCGGTGGTGCTGAAATGCTCCAGCGTTGCGATCAGGCTCCAGCGATCGCTGAGGCGGAAGCCGAGGGCGGCGGCGCCCCGGGCGCCGGTATTGCAGCCGACATTCAGGCGGTTCTCAGGGATGACGGCGCCGGTCTTTCCGTTGTTGAGGGCGGCGCCGAGGCTCGCCTCGAGGAAGACCGATTGCGAGACGTCGAAGGTCCAGGTCGCGCCGGCATAGGCGTATTGCGTGCCGTTGACGTTGAGGCTGGAGCCGAGATGGAAGCGCGGCACGAAGGCGTTGGCGAAGCGGTCGTTCAGCGTCGCGATGCGCGGAGTCAGGAGCTCGCCACCGACGTTCAGGAGACCGCTCTCGCGTCCGCCGGGATTGGCGGCGCCCAACCCAAAGCGCGCCTCCCAGGCCGGGGCGGGCGCTTCCGTCGCCGGGGCATAGCCGAGCGCGCGAGTGCCGCTGCGGTCGCCCTGCGCCAGCGCGGGCACAGACAGGACCGAGAGAACAGCGAACAGCGACGCGACGCGAACCATGGCAGGCGAATGGGCTTTCAGCGGAGCTTTTAAAGATTAGAAAAGCGCAGAGAGTGGTGGCCGCAATGTGACGACGTCGCCTTTGCCCACCGCGGAACCATCAGCCGGCGCGCCACCAGAGCACCCCGAGGATGACCAGGATCGCGACGAATTGCAGCACCACGCGCAGTCGCATCAGCCTTTGCGAGGTGTTGGCGCTGCCGCCGCGCAGCATGTTGACCAGGCCGAGCAGCAGCACGACGGCGACGGCGCCGACAGCGATCGGAACGAGGGCGGAGGAGACGTTCATCGCCGTGCTTTAATCTCCGCAAGGATACTTGGCCAGCGCGGCCATGGCGGCGAAGCGCCACAGCCGTGGAGAACATGCCGCCTACCGGTAGCGCCTCTGCACGATCAGGTTGGCGGCGATGGTGAGCAGCAGCGTCGCCGTCATCAGGATGAACGAGATCGCGCCGCCGAAGGGCCAGTTGTTCTGCTGGGCGAACTGGCCGTAGACCAGCGGGCCCATGGTCTGGAATTTCGGGCCACCGAGCAGGACAGGCGTGGCATAGGCGTTCATCGCCAGGATGAAGGTCAGGATCGTGCCGGCGAGGATGCCGGGCATGGCGAGCGGCCAGAGCACGCGGGCGAACATCGCCACCGGGCCGGCGCCCAGGCTGAAGGCTGCTTCCTCGACATTGCGGTTGATGCCCTCGATCACGCTCTGCAGCGTCAGCACCATGAAGGGCAGGTTGACCGCGATGATGCCGATGATCACGGCGGGCTCGGTGAACATGATCTCGATCGGCTGGTCGATCAGGCCCAGGCCCATCAGCGAGGCGTTCAGCGCGCCCTTGCTGCCGAAGGCGGTCATCCAGCCGGCGGAGCGCACGGCGTTGCCGACGAAGAGCGGCAGGACCACCAGCATGATCAGCAGGTTCTTGAAGCGGCTCTGCGTGCGCGCCAGCACATAGGCGAGCGGGAAGCCCATGATCAGGCAGGCGATCGTGCAGACCACGGCGACGCGGACCGTGCGCCAGAGCACGTTGAGGTAGAAGGTGTCGGTGAAGAACTTGACGTAGTTCTCGATCGTCAGCCCGTCGACCATGAACTGGCCGGGGATGAACTGGTTGAGCGAGTAGCGGAACAGGATCGCGATCGGGCCGATGAGCCCGATCGCGACGAAGATCGTCGCCGGGACGACGAGCATCCCGGCGAGACTGGTGCGGGCGCCCGCGACTGGCTCGGGGGCGAGACTCACCCCTTGAACACCTTGTCCCACCATTCCTTCATCGCCGAGTCGTTCTTGGCGAGGAAGGCGTAGTCGAGGTCCTTGAGGCGCTTCTCCTCCTCGGGCGTGAAGCCGATGCGCTTCTGCAGATCGGGCGCGACGGAGAGGCCGGAGACCGTGCCGTTATAGCCCATGTCGACCGCGAAGGCCTCCTGCGGCTCCTTGGCCAGCATGGCGTTCATATAAGCGTAGGCGTTGTCCTTGTTCGGGGCGTTCTTGGCGATGACGAAGCCCGAGACATAGGCCGGGATGCCCTCGATCGGCGCGACCGCCTCGCAGGGGATGCCGGCATTCTGCCATTGCACGACGCGCGCCTTCCAGATCGCGCTGATGCCGACCTCCTCGTTCTTCATCGCCTGGGCGAAAGCCTCGTTGGTCGGGTAGACGCGCCCGCCCGCCTTCTTGACGGCGAGCAGGGCCTCCTTGGCCTTGTCGAGGTCGTTCATGGTGGCGCCGCCCGTGGCCGCCAGCGACGCGGCCGCCATGATCGCCTGGTACTGGATGTCGATGAAGCCGATCTTCGAGCCCCATTTCGGATCGAGCCAGTCCTTGAAGCCGGTCGGGGCGGGGCTGATCAGCTTGGGATTGTAGATGACGACGTTGCCGGAATAGATGTGCCCGATGCCGTACGGGTACTTCATCGTCGGCAGGAGGTTCTTGGCGTTCGGGATCTTGGAGTAGTCGAGCTGCTCCGTCGCGCCGGCCTCGTTCATCTCGAACATGTTGGCGGCCGAGAAGCCCTGGATGTCGACCGTGCCGCGCGGCAGGCGGCGCTCGGCCAGCATCTTGGCGCGACGCGGCGCGTCACCCTCCTGGGCTTGCAGCACCTCGATACCCTTGGGCTTGAGCAGCGGGTCCTCGATGTTCTTGGTCAGCAGGCGGGCATAGTCGCCGCCCCAGGTGCCGACCACGACTTTGCCGCCGGATTGCGCCTGCGCCCGCCCGCCGAGCGCGGGCATGGCGACCGCGGCGCCGGCACCAGCGGCCAGGCCCTTCAGGACGTCGCGTCTGTCGATCTTTTTCATGTTCGTTCCCCTGTTGGACGCCCGTCGAGCGGTTTCAAGGCTCGCGCGGATAGACGAGCCCGGCGTCTTCGGCCCAGCCTATCGTGATCATGTCGCCCGGCTTCGGCTCGGCCGCGCCCGGGCGGTTGGGCACCTGCAGCAGGATGCGGTCCTGCTCGCTCAGCCGGACATCGATGTCTAGCAGCGCACCGAGATAGGAAACGTGCTCGACCCGGGCCGGGAAGCGGTTGGCGCAACTTTCGGCTTCAGCTCCGATCGCAAGACGCTCCGGCCGAAGCGCCAGCGTCGCAGGGCCGGCGGCGGGCGCTGTGCAACGGATGTCGAGGCCGCCGCCGCTGCGGAAGCGGCCAGCCTCGGCCATTGCACCGTCGAGGAAGGCGCTGCGGCCGATGAATCCGGCGACGAAGCGGTCGGCCGGCTTCTCGTAGAGCTCCCGCTGGGTGCCGATCTGGCGGACCTTGCCCTTCTCCATCACCACCAGCCGGTCGGCCATGGTGAGCGCCTCCTCCTGGTCGTGTGTGACCATGATCGTGGTCAGGCCGAGCTTGCGCTGCAGGTCGCGGATCTCGACGCGGACCTCCTGGCGCAGTTTGGCGTCGAGATTGGAGAGCGGCTCGTCGAGCAGCAGGACGTCGGGCTCCACGGCGAGCGCGCGCGCCAGCGCGACGCGCTGCTGCTGGCCGCCGGAGAGCTGGCGCGGATAGCGCTCGTCGAGACCGCTCAGGCGGACGAGCCGCAAGGCCTCGGTGACCTTGGGCGCGCGATCCGCCGGGGCGATCTTGCGCATCTCCAGGCCGAAGGCGACGTTCTCGGCGACCGTCATATGCGGGAAGAGGGCATAGGACTGGAAGACCAGGCCACAATTGCGCTTCCAGGGCGGCAGGCTGGTGACGTCACGCTCACCGATGGCGATCTTGCCGGCCGTGGGCTGGATGAAGCCGGCGACCATGCGCAGGGTCGTGGTCTTGCCGCAGCCGGAGGGGCCGAGCAGGACGAGGAACTCGCCTTCGGCGATGTCGATGCTGCAATCGTCGACGGCGGTGAACTCGCCATAGACCTTGCGCAGATGCTCGATCGAGAGCCTCGCCATCAGACCACCCGGCTCAGCTTGACGTAACGGTCGGTGACGATCATCGCCGCTCCGATCAGGACGATCTGGATGACCGAGGCGGCCGCGACCGTCGGATCGATCTTCCATTCGAGATATTGCAGGATCGCGATCGGCAAGGTCGTCCGGCCTGGCCCGACCAGGAACAGGCTCATCTCAAGATTGCCGAAGGAAGTGACGAAGCCGAACAGCGAGCCCGCGACGAGGCCCGGCCGGATGCTCGGCAAGGTGACGCGGCGAAAGGTCGTCCAGGGCCCCGCGCCGAGATTCTGTGCGGCTTCCTCGATGGTGCGGTCGAAGCCGGCAAGGCTCGCGGTGACGAGTTTCACCACCCAGGGGATGACGACGAGGCTATGGGCGGCGACGAGGCCGCCAGCCGAGCCCAGCACCGGCAGGCCGGTATTGATCTCGGTCTCGATCTGAAAGACGTAGAGCGAGGTGCCGAGCACGATGCCGGGCATCACCAGCGGCAGCAGCAGCAGCGTGTTGATGGCGGGGCCGAGCGCGATGCGATGGCGCATCAGGGCAAGGCTGGCGGGCACGCCGAGCAGGAGCCCGATCAGGGTCGCCAGCACCCCGACCTGCAGGCTGAGAATGAAGCCGTCGACGAAGGGCTTGTTGTTCGCCGCGGCCTGGAACCATTTCAGCGAATAGCCTTCCGGCGGGAAGGAGGGAATTTCCTGGCGGAAGAAGGCGAGCCAGACGACGAAGAACAGCGGCATCAGGATGAAGCCGAGCGAGAGCGTGGCGGCGCCGTTCAGCGCGAAACGTCCCAGGCTCACTCGCGCGGCGTTCAAATCGCTGCCCTCATCATCGCCTTATGCCCGCTTTTTAGTGCAGCGTGTTCTTGTGGAACGCGCCGCCCTTCATGATCACAGGCAGCTTCGCGCCCTGGTCCTGGAACAGCTCCAGGCTCTTCAGCGGATCGCCGTCGACCAGGATGATATCCGCATAAGCCCCTGCACGCAGCGTGCCGAGCTTGCCTTCCATGCGCAGCAGCTGAGCGCCGATCGTGGTGGCAGAGCGGATGATCTCGATCGGCGAAAGCACCTCGCGGCGCAGCAGGAATTCGCGCGACTGGTCGACCTGGAGCTGGCCGAGGAGGTCCGAGCCATAGGCAACCGGCACGCCGGCGCGCTTGCAGATCTCGAGGGATTTCAGTCCGCCATCGATGACGAGGTCGTTCTTGGCCAGCATGTCGGCGTTCATGCCGAACTCTGCGGCGCGCTCGCGCATCGCATAGTAGGCGACGAGGTTGGCGGTCAGGAACATGTTGTTCTCGGCCATCAGCCTGGCCGAGGCGTCGTCGATCAGGTTGCCGTGCTCGATCGCGCGCACGCCGCATTGCGCGGCGCGGGTGATGGCTTCTGGCGTATAGGCATGGGCGCAGACATAGCGGCCGAAGGCTTTTGCCTCGGTGACGGCCGCGGTGACCTCCTCGACCGTGAACTGCATGGAGTCGAGCGGATCGTAAGGCGAGGCGACGCCGCCGGACATCATGATCTTGATGTGGTCGGCGCCGAGCCGCATCTGCTCGCGCGTCGACTTGATCACGGAGGAGACGCCGTCGGAGACGTTCATCGTATAGGCCATGGCGTTGCAGCAATGGCAGCGCGCGCCGAAATCGGTCCGCCGGCGCGGATCGCTGTGACCACCGGTCGGGCCGATCGCGGCGCCGGCGATGAACAGGCGCGGGCCGGGAACGTCGCCCTTCTCGACCGCTTCCTTGATGCCCCAATCGGCGCCGCCGGTGTCGCGGACGGAGGTGAAGCCGCGGTCGATCATGCCCTTCATCAGCCTCGCGGCGCGGGCGGTTGCCAGCGTCAGCGGCACCTTTTCCAGCAGCGGGATCGACACTTCCGACAGCATGACGTGGACGTGGCTGTCGATCAGGCCGGGCATCAGGGTGCGTCCGCCGCAGTCGATCACGGTGGCCTTGTCGGCCTTGATCGGCTTGTCGGAGACCTCGCGGATCAGCTCGCCTTCGACGAGCAGTTCGTGCCCCTTGCGCAGCTCGCCGTGATCGGGCTCCAGCATCGCAAAATTGCGGAACAGGACCTGCGTCATGGCGGCGTCTCCGGCAAAGCTCCTGATATATTATGAGCTTCGCAAGCCATGTCCATCGCGCCTTACGCGCAATGATGCGGCGGGGTCGCCTTTTTTGATCAGCCGGCGGCGGCGTTCTGCGCGAGGGCCCGGCCGCGGACCGGCAGCGAGAGATCGTCTGCCAGCGCCCGGTTGATCGCCGGCAGGCCGTCGAGCAGGTCCGGCAGGAAGGCCTGCGAGGGCGGCAGCCGCTTGGGCAACGCATGCAGCGCCTTGGCCATCTGCAAAGGATCGCGCGTGCTCGCACCGGTCTGGGTCGGGTCGAACAGCACGTCGATCAGGCGCAGGCTGTCGGCGCGCTCGGCCCGGATCGCCTGCTCCAGGCGCGGGCGGACGCGTGGCACGATCAGCGCCGGCTTATCGAAGGAGAGGATTTCGCAGAAGGTGTTGTAGCCGCCCATTGCGACGACGCAGTGGGCACGGTTCATCAGCAGTTCGAGACGCGGCTCGAAGCCGATGCTCTCCAGCTTGGGCAGCTTGGCGATGCGCTCGGTGAATTCCTTGCGCTTCTCGCGCGACATGAACGGCCCGAAGACGATCAGCGCCGGCAACTCGATGGTCGGATCGGCCTCATAGGCCGAGATCACCCAGTCGATCACGCCGGCGCCGTCGCCGCCGCCGCCCGGCGTCACCAGGATGAACGGGCCCTTGGTGATGCGCGGATGCCGGTTCGGCGGCATCGGCGAGGGCACGGCGCGCTTGAGATAGCCGGTATAGCGGATCTTGCTGGCGAAGAGCGGCTGGTTGGGCAGGCCGTCGAGCGGCCGGTAGATGCTCTCCAGCCCGTAGACCCAGATATCGTCATAGATGGTAGCGAGCGCGTCGAGCGCACCGCTCTGGCGCCATTCGTCATGCAGCTTGGCCGGCTCGTCGAGCACGTCGCGCACACCCAGCACGATGCGGGCACCGCGCCGGCGCAGGATCTCGAGCGCGGGAATGAGCTCGCCGCGCAGGCCGATCGGCTCCTTGTCGACGATGACGATGTCCGGGTCGAAGGAGAGCACCGTCTGCTTGATCAGGTCGGTGCGCAGCCGGATCGTGTCGGCGAGCTCGAGGTTGAGATGGTGCGGCAGATAGCGGCCATCGCTCTGCTTCTCGATGCCGGGAATGCGGACATAGTCGACGCCGTCGCCGAACTGGAAGCTCGAGATCATCGACGAACCGGAGACGATGATCACTGATATATGAGGATAGCTTGCGACGAGCGAATTGGCGATCGCTCGGCAGCGGCGGATATGGCCGAGGCCGAAGGTGTCGTGGCTATAGATCAGGACGCGCGGTGCATGCGGGCTGCATGGCGGGCGACGCACCCCGCTATCATCGATCAGACTGAGGCCCATGCGAGCGTCGCGTCCTCTGCTTGAAGGTCAGATGGCCTTCGGGGGACGCACAGAACGCACCCGAACTGCCGAAAACCATAGCCCTGCGGGCGCGTCAATCCAAGTAGGTTGCCGCCTGCACGATGGCATCTTGATTGCAAACGTTGGTATGAGGGCCGGAGAATACGACGGCTGCGTGACCGGTGAGCCGCGCCAGCAGGTTCGTGAGGAAATCCCACGCCGTCCTGTCGTGATCGTGATGGTGTAGCAGCAGGCCGAAGGGCTGGCTCGGTTCCAGAGCGACGCGACGGGCGGCGAGCAGCTCGACCATCTCGGCGAGTAGGTCGCCGGGTTGCCGGCCGACGCGGCCATGATGCCAGTCGATCAGGTCGAGATCGGTGTTGACGAGGCGGGGACCTCCGGCGGGGCCGAGGGCGAAGTTGCGGAAGCAGGACAGGCCGGCGAAGCCGAGCGCGGGCAGCTCCGCCGCGACCGCGGGATCGATGCGATTCCATGGCGGCACGAAGACCGGCAGGATGGTGTCTCCGAACAGTTCGCTCAGGCGCTGTCGGCCGGCGGCGATCTCGGTGAGGATCTCCGCAAGCGGGCGGTGCAGGCCGAACTCGCTCTTCTTCTCGCCTTGCGGCGCATGGTTGTGATGCCAGGCGCCGTGCTGGCAGGGGCGCAGCAGCGGCGCGGTTTCGAGCCGTCTTGCCAGCGCTTCCTGCGCCAGCAGCGGGATCGAGGCCAGCAGCACGGGCATCGTGAAGTGCTCGGCGAGAGCGGCGAGCCGGTCGAGTTGGGCGCTGGGCACGGTCGCGTCGTCGTCGCGCAGCCAGAGCTCGACACGTTTGCCGGCTTCCGCCCAGCGGTTGAGTTCGGCGAACAGGACAGACCAGGCGGCTTCCTCGGTCATGGTGCGATCTCCATGGCCTTGCGGCGGTGCCGGGCGATGGCGGCGTCCAGAGCCGTGGCGAGGATCGCGCGGGCGCTGTCGCCGTTGCGTTCTTCGCGGGCGAAGTGCTGCGCTGCCGCGCCCATGCGAGCGCGTAGCGCCGGGTCTCTGATCAGCCGGGCGATCGTGGCGGCCAGCCCGGCTTCGTCACCATGGGGCGCGAGCAGGGCGGTGCGGTCGCGGGCGACGACGGCAGGCACGCCGCCGCTGTCGAGTGCCGCGACGGCAAGCCCTGCGGCCTGCGCTTCGAGATAGACCACGCCATAGGCCTCGTTCAGGCCGGGCCAGACGAAGAGGTCGTGCGTGGTGAGCTGGGTGACGATGTCGGCGCGCGCCTGCTTCCCCAGGAAATGGATGCGGCCCGGTGGAAAACCGGCAAAGGCGGCCTCGACGGCGGGGCGTTCCGGCCCGCCGCCGATCAGGGTCAGCGTCCATGGCAGGTCGGCGATGCGGGCGAGCGTGCGGGCGAGGAAGAGATAGCAATTGGTCTTGTTGCCCTGCCGCATCATCGCGACGGCGATCAGCCGGACGGGTTCATTGTTTGCGCGAGGTGCGGCGGAGTGCTCCGGAACCTCCTCGACGCCGAGCAGGAAGGGCGGCAGGTCGATCAGGCGGTCCGGCTCCGGGATGAGCCGGTTCAGGCCCTCGCGGTCGCGCTCGGTCATGCAGAGGTGCAGGTCGGCGCGCAGGATCGCTGCGCGGGCGAGCGCCGCGGCCTCCGCCCAAGGGCCTTCGAAGCGCTTCTGCGCATCGCTGGCTTCAGCGACGAGATAGGGCAGGTCGAAGCGCTCGGCCAAGCCGGGGCCGATCAGGTCGGGCGCGCGATAGTGGCAATGATAGGTGAAGATCAGGTCGGGCCGAGCTTCCAGCGCCTGCCAGCGTTCGCTCAGCGCGGCGATCACGCTTTGTGCTGCATCCCGATGCGCGGCGAGCAGTGCAGGGTCAGGCTCGCGCATGAAGCTGCGCTCGGCCGGGACGATCGCGACGGAGTGGCCGAGCTCCTCGAGCAGCGTCACCAACTGGCGCGCCATCAGCCGGTCGCCCGAAGGGGCGCCGTCGCCATAGCGGTTCAGCGGCGTATGGAAGGCGATCTTCACGATGGGTCTTGCGAGGGTGCGGAGAGGCGTCAGCGATAGGGATCGGCCGCGTCGCGCAGGCCGTCGCCGAGGAAGTTGAAGGCGAGGATGATGACGATCACCGGAATGCAGGGGTAGAGCAGCCAGGGGTAGAGCACGACCACGTTGATGTTCTGCGCCTCGTTCAGCATCACGCCCCAGCTGGTGATCGGGGGCCTGAGGCCAAGGCCGAGGAAGGAAAGCGCGGTCTCGCCCAGGATGGTCTTGGGGATGGTGATCGTCGCGGCGGCGATGAGATGGCTCATGAAGCCGGGCACGAGGTGTAGGCCAATGATGCGGGCGGGCTTGGCGCCCATCAGCTGGGCGGCGACGACATAGTCCTCCTCGCGCAGCGCCAGCAGCTTCGAGCGCACGGCGCGGGCGAGCCCGGTCCAGTCCATCAGGCCGAGGATCACGGTGATGCCGAAATAGACCAGAAGCGGGCTCCACGAGGGCGGCATGATCGCGCCCAAAGCCAGCCAGAGCGGAATGTGCGGCAGCGACTGCACGATCTCGATGACGCGCTGGACGATCAGATCGACCTTGCCGCCGTAGTAGCCGGCGATGCCGCCGATGATGATGCCGAGCACGAAGGAGACGCTGACGCCGAGCAGGCCGATGGTCAGCGAGATCCGCCCGCCATAGAAAATGCGCGAGAGCATGTCGCGGCCGAGCCGGTCGGTGCCGAGCAGATAGAGCGTGCCGCCCTCGGGCGGGCAGACCAGATGCAGGTTGCCGGGAACGAGACCCCAGAACTCGTAGCTGTCGGCCCGGCAGAAGAAGCGGAGTTTCTGCGGCTTGCTGCTGTCGATATCATACTCGCGCTTCAAATTCTCCATGTTGAGGCGCTGGGTATAGGGGTAGACGAAGGGGCCGACGAAGCTGCCTTCGTGGAAGAGATGCAGCTCCTGGCGCGGGGCGCGGATGAAGTCGGTGTTGCGCGTCGTGTAGTGATAGGGTGCGAGGAACTCGCAGATCGCGACCGACAGATACATCAGCAGGATGACGATGCCGGAGATCACCGCGAGCTTGTGCTTGCGGAATTTCCACCACATCAGCTTCCACTGCGGGGCGAGATAGACGCGCTCCTGTTCGGGCGACATCTTCTCGACCGCATAGGGCTCGAAGGGCGCGGTCGACCAGCGATGTGGCAGCGGCTCGGACGGTGGCGGGGCGGGAGGCGTCGTCACTTGGTCGCCGTCCCCTGCAGGCGGATGCGCGGATCGAGGATGGCGAGCGCGATGTCGGAGATCAGCACGCCGATCACGGTCAGGAAGGACAGGAACATCAGGAAGGAGCCGGCGAGATACATGTCCTGGCTCTGCAGCGCCCTGATCAGCAGCGGGCCGGTGGTCTGCAGCGAGAGCACGATTGCGACGATCTCGGCGCCGGAGACGATCGAGGGCAGGATGTCGCCGATATCCGAGATGAAGAAGTTGAGCGCCATGCGCAGCGGGTACTTGCGCAGCGCCTTGCCCGGCGGCAGGCCCTTGGCGCGGGCGGTGACGTAATACTGCTTCTGGAGCTCGTCGAGCAGGTTGGCGCGCAGCTTGCGGATCATGCCGGCGGTGCCGCCGGCGCCGATGATGATCACCGGTATCCAGAGGTGCTCCAGCACCGACTTGAACTTGGCCCAGCTCATCGGCTGGTTGAGATATTGCGGATCGACCAGGCCGCCGATCGAGGTGCCGAACCAGACATTGGCGAAATAGAGGAAGATCAGCGCCAGCAGGAAGTGCGGCACGGCAAGCCCGAGCAGGCCGATGAAGGTGAGGCCGTAATCGCCCCAGCTGTACTGGTGCGTCGCCGAATAGATGCCGATCGGGAAGGCGACGATCCAGGTGAAGATGATGGTGAAGAACGAGACCACCATGGTCAGCAGCAGCCGGTCGCCGACGATGTCGCGCACCGGCAGCTGGTACTCGAAGGAATAGCCCATGTCGCCGCGCAGCAGGCCGGTGACCCACCAGAAATAGCGCTCGGCCGGCGGCTTGTCGAAGCCGTACTCCTTCTTCAGGAACTCGACGCGGCTCATGTCCGCCTTCTCGCCCTGGGCCTGCATCTCGGCGACCATCGTCTCGAAATAGTCGCCCTCGGGCAGGTTGATCACGCTGAAGATCAGGACGCTGGTGACGAACAGCGTCGGGATCATCACCAGGATGCGCTTGAAGATGTACTTCAGCAGCACGGCTACTTCCCCTCGAACCAGAAGGTGTCCGGCATGTAGCGGCCGAAGAAGGCGCCGGGCTCGAAGCTGTAGAGGCCTTTTTCCGGCACGTTGCGCAGCGTCCTGGCGACCACGACCGGCTGCAGCGTGGCGTTCACGACACCGATGGTGAAGAGCTGCTCGGCGTTGATCTTCAGCATCGTCTGCCAGATCTCCCGGCGCTCCTGATGCGTCGTCGAGTGCCGCCAGGCCCGGTAGAGGGCGACGAGCTCCTTCGCTTCGGCCAGGTCGGGCGCCTCACCCTCGCGGCCGCTGCTCTCGAAATGCTGGCCCCAGCGCGGCCAGTTGAACTGGGCCGGCGAGGTCGGCGCCAGCGCGTCCGGCTCCATCTCGGCGGCGACCAGCGCATTGTCCATGCCGGTCCAGCCGGACATGATCGTCTGGCCGGAGAGGATACGGCGGCGGAAGACGTCGAGCTGGCTCGAGCGCGGATGGATCTTGAGGCCGATCGCGTTGAAGTCCTGCTTGATCAGGTCGAGGATGTCGGTTTCGTCGGTCGAGGAGCCGGCAGTCTCGATGGTGAACTCCAGCCGGCGTCCGTCCGGAAAATGACGGATGCCTTCGCCGTCGCGCTTGGTGAGGCCGATCTCGTCGAGCAGGCGATTGGCTTCGGCGAGATCGGGCGTCATGTAGAGCCCGGCCAGCGCCGCGTCATAGAGTGGGCTCTCGGGCAGGGCGGTGTTGCCGCTTTCCTTGGCGAGGCCGAAGAAGATGACGCGGTTGATGTCGCGGCGGTTGATCGCCAGCGAGAGCGCGCGGCGATAGCGCACATCGCGGTTGAGGTCGCGCCAGACCGGGTCGATCGCGTTGAGATTGGGCATCAGCGCGAACGAAGCGCCTTCCGCCCGCTTCCAGAGATGGACCTGGAAGTTCATCCGCTTCGCGGCGTCCTTGAGGAAGGTATAATCGGCGAAGGCCAGATAGCGCGCCTGCAGGTCACTGTCGCCGGCGGCGGTCTTGGCCGGGATCAGGGCCGAGCTGCCGATGGTCAGCGTGACCTCGTCGACATAGGGCAGCTGCCGGCCGTTCTCGTCGATCCGGTGAAAATAGGGATTGCGGACGAAAGTGAAGCGTTCGGCCGGGATCGCGGTGGTGTTGCGCCAGGGATCGAGCGTCGGCAGCTCGGGATTCTCCGGCCGATACTGGCGCGAAAAGCGCTCGTGCAGCGAGCCCCAGTCCTTGACGCGTACGGTCCGAACCTTTTCGGCCAGTGCCGCCTTGTCGGCATAACGCTCGTGGAACTGCTTCAGGTAATGCGCCGGCATGGCGAGATAGAGCGGCTGTGTCGCCGCGAGTGCCGGCAGGAAGACCGGGTTCGGCTCTGCCCAGCTGTAGCGCAGGGTGCGCTCGTCCAGAACCTCGAAGCGGCAAGGCTGGCCCGAGATCACCATCGCCTGTGGCGGCCCGCCCGGCGAGAGCCGCTTGTTGTTGGCGACGTCCTCCCACCAGTAGCGGAAATCCTCGGCGGTGAAGGGATGGCCGTCCGACCAGCGATGGCCGGTCCGCAGCCGCAGCGTGAAGATGCGCCCCTGCTCGACCTCGTAGCCTTCCAGCAGATCGGGCGCGAGCTCGAGCTTCTCGTCATAGACGACGAGGCGGGTGTAGCCGTAGATCGTCATCATGCGGATGTCGCGCTGGTCGCCCATCAGCATGCGCATGGTGCCGCCATGCCGGCCGGGTGCGCGGCCCATCGCCGCCACCTCGATCAGGCGCGGTGATTTCGGCAGGCGGTCGGCGAGAACAGGCAATTCGCCGGCTGCAGCCTTCGCCGCCAGTGCCGGGCTGTCGATCAGCGTCTCGACGCCGGCGAGGCCGAGCCGCGGAGCCAGCAGGGTTGCGCCAGTCCCGATCAGGAAGCTCCTGCGTGCGATCCGCATCAGGCGAGCTCCCTGACATCGGCGCCGGGCTTGGCGAGGACGAGATGGCCGGCGCCGAGATCGAGATGGGCGAGCGGCTCGCCGCCAGCGTCAGGCTTGAACGAGGCCGGCCAGTGACGCATGTCGGAGGCGCCGCCGGGCGCCGCCAGCTTGAAGTCGAGCTTGCGGTCGAGATCGGCGAAGGGCACCGATTTCAGCAGCGCCTTGGTGTAGGGGTGGACCGGCGCTGTGAAGAGGGTGTGGCGCGGCGCGAGCTCGACGATGCGGCCGTTGGCCATCACCGCGATGCGGTCGGCCATGTAGTTCACCACTGCGAGATTGTGCGAGATGAAGAGGAAGGTCAGGCCCCGCTCGGCCTGCAGGTCCTTGAGCAGGTTTAGGATCTGCGCCTGGACCGAGACGTCGAGCGCCGAGACCGGCTCGTCGCAGATGATCAGCTCGGGATCGAGCGCGAGCGCCCGGGCGATGCCGATACGCTGGCGCTGGCCGCCGGAGAAGGAATGCGGATAGCGTGAGAGAAAGCGCTGATCGAGCCCGACATCGTCCATCAGTGCCTTGACCCGCGCCCTCTGCTCGGCACCGTCGCCGCGCTCATGGATGACGAGCGGCTCGCGCAGGATGTTCATCACGGTCATGCGCGGCGACAGCGACGAGACCGGATCCTGGAAGATCATCTGCAGCTTCGGCCGGAAGGTCCTGAGGTCCTCGCCCTGCAACGACAGGAGGTCGACGCAGTCCTTGCCGTCGTCGAAGCGGACCTCGCCGGCATCGGGCGTCACCGCCCGCATGATCACCTTGCTGAGCGTGGTCTTGCCGCAGCCGCTCTCGCCGACCAGGCCCAGGCATTCGCCGCGCTCGATGTCGAAGCTGACATCGTCGACGGCCGTGACGGTCGAGGTCGTGCCCTTGCCGAAGAAGCGGCTCGAATGGGTCGTATAGGTCTTGCGGACATGGCGCACCGAGAGCAGCGGCGCGCGCTGATCGCCGTTCTTCGGTGCCGATGCCGGAGCGGGCTTCGGCGTGGCCGGCGCGCGCGGGCGCGCCTCGCGCAGGGCGACCAGACGCTCGCCCTCCTGCATGTCGAAATGCGGCGAGGCCTTGAGCAAGGCCTTGAGATAGGAGTGCTGCGGGCGGCGGAAGATGTCCTCGGCCGGGCCGCTCTCCATGATCTCGCCATGGTAGATCACCACGACCTCGTCGGCCATGTTGGCGACGACGCCGAGGTCATGGGTGATCAGCAGGATCGCCATGCCCATCTCGGCCTGGAGATCGCGCATCAGGTCGAGGACCTGGGCCTGGATGGTGACGTCGAGCGCGGTCGTCGGCTCGTCGGCGATCAGCAGCGCCGGCTGGCAGATCAGCGCCATGGCGAGCATGGCGCGCTGGCGCAGGCCGCCGGAGAGCTCGAAGGCGTAGAAATTGTAGGCTCGGGCCGGGTCCTTGAAGCCGACGCGCTTCAGCATCGCCTCGATCAGCGCGCGCGCCTCAGGCTTCGGCATCGGGCGATGCAGTTGCAGCGCTTCCTCGATCTGGTTGCCGATCGTGTGCACCGGCGAGAGCGAGGACATCGGCTCCTGGAAGATCATGCCGATCCGCCCGCCGCGCAGCTCACGGATCTCCTCGCCTTCGGCCGGCAGGGCGGCGATGTCGATGACGGCATCGGGCGTCTGCGGATCGCGGAACAGGATGCTGCCGCCGGTGATGGCGCCGGCGCGCGGCAGGAGACCCATGATCGCCTGCGAGATCACCGATTTGCCCGAGCCGGACTCGCCGACGAGCGCCACGGTCTTGCCGGCCGGAATGCGGAAGTCGACGCCCTTCACGACATCGCGAGCGAAGCCGTGAACGGTGAAGCCGATCCTGAGGTCGTTGATCTCGAGAATGTTCATCTGCGGCTGACGCCGTCGTCCCCTGATGTTCGTGTTGCCGGATTAACGATCGACGCCGCCCTCCGGATCCCTTTGCCGCCTAAGCCGCCTTGCCGCAGCGATACGGCTCCTTCGCCCTCGTGCCCCGCCGTCCTTGTCCCGTCTCGATGACGATCCTGCAACAGAGTGGCGCTCCCGGCCGCGCCGCCTTGTTCGACCGAACTTGAAACCGCCGGGCTTGTCGAGTCCAGCGGCATGTTGCGCCGCGTCGTGAACTGCCCACATATGGGGACGAGCCGGCTGAGTTACCGCTCGTCCGGATGCGGGATGGGAAAGCCCCTTGGAGAGAAGCCTCTTCCGTTACGTCTGGCAGAAGAGCCGCCGGGAGCAGATCATCGTTCTGCTCGTGATCTTCGTCTCGATCCCGTTCAACTGGGCGTCCTTCGACGTGCCCAAGCGCATCGTGAACGACGCGATCCAGGGTGGCGCCTTCAAGGGCGGCAAGACGACGGCGACGGTGTTCGACTGGACGCTGCATTGGCCTGACATCCTCGGCGGCGGCAGCGTTCAGATCTTCGAGGGCTTCAAGGTCGATCAGCTCGGCCTGCTGCTGACGCTGAGCTTCTATTTCCTCGCGCTGGTGCTGATCAACGGCGCCTTCAAATACGTCGTCAACGTGCAGAAGGGCGTGCTCGGCGAACGCATGCTCCGGCGCATGCGCTACGACCTGTTCAGCCAGCTGATGCGCTTCCGGCCAGAGGAAATCCGCTCGGTCAAGCCGGCCGAGGTCGCGAGCATGATCAAGGACGAGGTCGAGCCGATCGGCGGCTTCGTCGGCGATGCCTTCATCCAGCCGGCCTTCCTGCTCAGCCAGGCGCTGACCGCGCTCGCCTTCATCATGATGCAGAGCGTCTGGCTCGGCTCGATCGCGCTGATCATCGTGCTGATGCAGGCGGTGATCATCCCGATCCTGCGCAAGGAGCAATTGCGCCTCGGCCGCGAGCGCCAGATCGCCTCGCGCCAGCTTGCCGGGCGAATCGGCGAGATCGTCGATGCCGGACCGACCATCCAGGGCAATGGCGCGACCTCCTATATCCAGTCGGATATCGCCGGCCGGCTGGGGGCGCTGTTCGACATCCGCTATGCGCTCTACAAGCGCAAATTCGCGGTCAAGTTCCTGAACAACCTGCTGGCGCAGATCACGCCGTTCTTCTTTTACGCCGTCGGCGGCTTCTTCGCCTTGCAGGGCCGGCTCGACATCGGCCAGCTCGTCGCGGTGATTGCCGCCTATCGCGACCTGCCGCCGCCGATCAAGGAGCTGATCGACTGGGAGCAGCAGCGCAACGACGTCACGATCAAATACGAGCAGGTGATCGCCCAGTTCAGCCCGAGCGAGGTGGTTACGCTGGAGGAGAAGGGCGAGATCGCGCCGCTGGCGCCGCGCGGCGAGATTCGGCTCGACAAGGTCGAGATGGTCGACAACCGCGGCCAGCCCTTGCTGGCGCCGCTGAGCCTGAGCTTACGCCGGCCCGGGGAGGTCGCGCTGATCGGCCAGGCGGGTGGCGGTCGCGATACGCTCGGCCGCATCCTCGGCCGGCAGACGATGAGCTATGGCGGGCGCGTGCTGATCGACGGCGAGCCCCTGTCCGCGATCAGCGTCGAGCGGGCCAGTCACCTGATCGGCTATGCCGGCTCCGAGGTCGAGATCATCAACGGCTCGTTGCGCGACAACATCCTGCTGCCGCTGAAGCGCCGGCGGCCGGTGGTGAAGCCGGATCGTTCCGTCGATCAGGACGAGCATCGCCGCTTCATCGAGGCTCTGCGGGCCGGCAACACGCCATTGCCGTTCGGTGCGGACTGGAACGACTACGAAGGGGTGGGCCTGGAGGGCGAGGAGGCACTCGAAGAACGCCTCCTCGCCGTGCTCGACACGCTCGGCTGCGCCGACGAGGTCTATGAGCTGGGCCTCGACGCCAAGGTGATTGCGCCGCTGCCGGAAGGCGCGGCCGAGCGCATCATCGAGGCGCGCAAGGTCGTCGCCGCCGAATTGACCAAGACCAAGCTCGGTGGGCTGATCGAGACCTTCGACCTCGATCGCTACAACGCCAATGCCACGATCGCCGAGAACCTCGTCTTCGGCGCCATGCGCAACGGCCGCCAGCCGGCCGATTTCCTGCTCGAGGATCCTTATGCCCGCTCGGTGCTGCAGGCCGAGGCGCTGGAGGAGCCGCTGGCCGAGATCGGCGGGCGCATCGCCTCGACGCTGGTCGAGATCTTCGCCGGCCTGCCGCAGGGACATGTCCTGTTCGAGCGCTATGCCTTCGGGGGCGAGGTCGATCTGGAGAAGCTCGGCGAGCTCGCGGAAGCTTTGCGGCGGCACGACCGGCGCAGCCCGCTCGATCCTACCGTGCAGCGCGAGCTGGTGGCGCTCGCGCTCGGCTATGTCGAGCCCAAACACCGGCTGAACCTGCTCGACATCGCCTTGCGGCGGCGGGTGCTGCGGGCCCGGCACAGCTTCAAGACCTATCTGCCCGGCGAGAAGGCGGACGAGATCGAGTTCTACGATCCTGCCGACGTGATCCATGGCGCGAGCGTACGCGACAACCTGCTGTTCGGGCGCATCGGCTTCGGTGTTCCCGATGCCGGGCGCAAGGTTGCGGAGATCGCCAGGACGGCGCTGTCGCGCGCCGGGCTCGATTCCTCCGCCTACCGTCTCGGGTTGGGTACCGATGTCGGGTTGCGCGGGCGCCATTTGCCGCTGCGTCTGCGCCTGATGGTGCCGCTGGCCCAGGCGCTGATCAAGCGGCCGGACATCCTGGTGCTCGATCTCGATGCCTTCGCCGTCACCTGTCCCGATCCCGGCAGCTTGATTCGCCGAATCGGCGACTATTGCAGCGACAGGACGTTGTTCCTGCTCTTGACCGACCAGGGGCTGGCTGCCGATATCCCCGAGAGGGTCGTTTTCAACGGGGCCGCGGCCAGGGTGAACGGCGAGAGCGAGCCTGTCGACGAGATGGACGAACAGCAGAGCGAGGTGCGGCCGCTCAACCGCGTGGTTCCGGTCGAGGCGAGAACATGACACTCGAAAGCGATATCGGTTGCCTGAAGTCGATCCCCCTGTTCCGGAGCTTGCCCGGCCCACGGCTGAAGCTGCTCGCGCTGATGGGTGAGCGGCTGCATTTCCCGGCCGGCACCGTCATCACCGAGGAGGGCGTGAGGCCGGAAGAGGTCTATTGCGTGCTGGAGGGCGAGGTCGAGCTCTCGCATGATGCACCCGGTGAACGGCCGAAGACCTTCCGGCTCGCGAGTGGCAGCCTGATCGGCGACGTGCCGATGCTGTGCAACCAGACTTCTGCGGCCCGCTCCACCGCCAAGACCGACGTTGTGGCGCTGCGGCTGCCGCGGGCGCTGTTCTTCGAGCTGCTCGACAATATCCCCGAATTCTCGGTCGCCCTGTCGCGTGACCTCGCCGGGCGGCTCTATCGCCTGGCGGATTCCGTGCTGCATGGCGAGAAAACGCATTGATGGGCTGGGAACGCCGATGACTGCAGTTCCGAGCAGGCCGGTCGCCTCGGGCTTCGACCAGATGTCGTCCTGGAGCCGGGACGTACGCTTTGCCTCCGGCTGCATCCTGATGGTCTTCGCGACCACGCATTTCCTCAACCACTCCCTCGGCATCTTCGGCATCGAGGCGATGGAGGCGGCGCAGGAGTGGCGCTACTGGTTCTGGCACAGCTGGATCGGCACGGTCGCGCTCTACGGCTCACTCCTCGTCCATCCGGTCTTCGCCCTGCTGCGCGTGGCGCAGCGGCGCACCTTCCGCATGCCCGGCCGCGAGGTGATCCAGATCGTCCTCGGCGTGGCGATCCCGCTCCTGCTGATCGATCATATCGTCAGTACGAGGGTCCAGGGCATCCTGTTCGGGCAGGATGAGAGCTACCATGCCGTGCTGCGCCGTCTCTGGCCGAACCTTGCCCTGTCTCAGAGCCTGCTGCTCCTCCTGGTCTGGACGCATGGCGTGATCGGGCTGCATTTCACTTTCCGGGCCCGCGACGCCTATGCCCGCTGGCGCGATCCGTTCCTGCTGGCGGCGATCCTGATCCCGCTGCTCGCTTTGATCGGCTTCTCGGTCGCCGGGCGCGAGGCGCAGCTGATGGCGCTGCCGCCCGAGCTCTACACGGCGCTGCAGATCGACACCTTCAACCACTATGTGACCTGGGCCAAGCGTGCCTTCTTCGGCCTGATCGGTGGCTTTGCCGGCTTTGTCGTGCTGCGCGAGCTCAGGGCGCGGGCGCTCGGCGCCATCGCGGTGCGCTTCGTCGGCCATGGCGTGCGCCGCGTCATCCCGGGCCCGACCCTGCTCGAGATTTTCCGGCGCTTCGGCATCCCGCATGCCGCCCTCTGCGGCGGGCGGGCGCGCTGCGCCACCTGCCGCGTGCTGGTGCTCGATGGCGCCGACGATCTGCCGCCGCCGGCTCCGGCCGAAGCGCGCCTGCTGCGCCGGATCTCGGCCGGCGACCATGTGCGGCTCGCCTGCCAGATCAGGCCGAAGCGCGACCTCCAGGTCCAGATCCTGCTCGCCGCCAAGCAGCGCGGCGCCGGCCCGTCCGGGACCGTCGATCCGGATGACCGGATCGGCAAGAAGGGCCTGACCGTGATGGTCGCGGACCTCAGGGCCTTCACCGCCCTTTCCGAGCGGCAATTGCCGCACGACCTGATGACCCTGCTCAACCGCTTCTATGACGAGATGTCCCAGGCGATCGCCGCGCATGGCGGGCGGATCGAGGCGATCTATGGCGACGGGCTGATGGCGGTGTTCGGGCTGGAGACGACGCCGGCGCGGGCGGGCGCGGCGGCGATCGCGGCGGCCGGCGACATGGTGCGCGCCGTCGAGGCGCTCAACCGCGAATACGCCAACGCCTTGCCCTTGCCGCTGCGCATCGGCATCGGCATCCATGGCGGCCAGGCGATCGTCGGCGCGGTCGAGAACGAGAGCATGGGGCGCCGCGAGATTACCGTCGGCGAAACGGTGATGATCGCGAGCCAGCTCGAGGCGGCGACGCGGCGCCTCCTCTCGGACATCGTCGTCTCCGCCGAGACGGTGAGTGCGACCGGCCGCAGCTATCGCGACACTGTCCCGCACAAGATCGCGGTCAAGGGCCGTGACAAGCCGATGCAGGTCTACGGTTTCGGCAGCACGCCGGCCGGCGAGGCCCGCACGGATGCCGAACAGGGCACGCAGCCCAAGGACGGAGCCGGTGGCTGGGTTTCGGCCGCGAAGGACGCGACGCCCAATCTGGCCGATCCGGGCCCCGATCGCGGCTAGCGCGGCTGGCAAATTCCAGCCCGCCTCCCTATTGTCCCGCCGCTTCCGACCTCCCTGATCACCTGAGTTTCGATGACCGACGAGATTTCCCGCGAGGCGCTGCACGACATCCTGCGCGGCGTCGCAGCGCTGACGGGCGACGCGATCGTCGCCGATCTCGCCCGGCTGGTCGGCAAGGGCGTGCGCGCCGACATATCAATCGCCTTCAATCCCAAGCAGATCGCCTCGAAGCGCTGGCTGGTCGACACCCTGGCCGAGGTCCTGCCGAAGCCTGATGGGCCGGTCTGGGTGCTCGGCGCCTGGCATGGTGTGCTCGGAGCGATGCTGCTGGCCGACGAGCGGCTGGCGATCCCGAAATTGGTGAGCCTCGACATCGATCCGGGCTGCGCGCCGATCGCCGAGATCCTCAACCATCGCCATGTCGCGACCGGGCGCTTCCGGGCGATGACGGCCGATATGATGAGCCTCGATTTCGAGCGGGGCGAAGGCGGGCGGCCGGGACTGGTGATCAACACCAGCTGCGAGCATCTCGACGATGTGCCCGGCTGGCTCGCCAGCCTGCCGGCTGGCTTGCCGCTGCTGCTGCAATCCAACGACTACTACCGCGAGCCCGATCATCGCAGCTGCGTGCCGTCGCTCGGCGCATTCAAGGCTCAGGCCGGGCTGTCGGAGCTATGGTTCGCCGGAGCGCTGCCGAGCAAGAACTACACCCGCTTCATGCTGATCGGCCGCAGATGAGTACCGAGCAGCCCGAGGGGCCGGCGGTCGCGATCGCGATGAAGGGCTATCCGCGCCTGTCGGAGACTTTCATCGCCCAGGAGCTGCTCGGCCTGCAGCGGCTCGGCCTGCCCTTCGCGATCTGGTCGCTGCGCCATCCGACCGATGGCGCGCGGCACATGATGCACCAGGAGATCACGGCGCCGCTGCACTATCTGCCGGAATATCTCCATGACGACTGGCCGCGCGTGCTGCGCGGGATTGCGCGTGCGTGCACGCGGCCGAGCATCGTCAGGCTGCTCGGCGTCTTCCTGCGTGACTTTTCCCGCGACCGGACGCGCAATCGCCTGCGCCGCTTCGGCCAGGCCTGCGTGATGGCCAATGAACTGCCGGCAAGCACGCGCCATCTCCATGTCCACTACCTGCATACGCCAGCCTCGGTGATCCGCTATGCGGCGCTGAGTCGGGGCCTGACCTGGTCGTTCTCGGCCCATGCCAAGGACATCTGGACGACGCCGGACTGGGAGAAACGCGAGAAGATAGCCGATGCTCGCTGGGGCGTGACCTGCACCCGCGACGGCCATGCCGAGCTTCAGCGTCTCGCCGAACGGTCCGACAAGGTCGCGCTGCTCTATCATGGGCTCGACCTCGCGCGGTTTCCGGCGCCTCCGGAGGCGCGCATGCCACGCGACGGTTGCGATCCGGCCGAGCCCGTGCGGTTCATCACCATCGGGCGGGCAGTGGCGAAGAAGGGCTTCGACGATCTGCTTGCGGCGCTGGCGATCCTGCCGGCGGAGCTGAGCTGGCGGCTCGTCCATATCGGCGGCGGCGAGATGCTCGCCGCTTTGAAGGCGCAGGCGGAGAAGCTTGGGCTCGCGGCGCGGATCGAATGGCGCGGTCCGCAGGCGCAGGACGCGGTGATCGCAGCACTGCGCGAGGCCGATCTCTTCGTGCTGCCGTCGAAGCAGGCGGAGAATGGCGACCGCGACGGCCTGCCCAATGTGGTGATGGAGGCGGCGAGTCAGGCCTTGCCGATCGTCGCGACCGATTTCGCCGGCATTCCCGAATTCGTGCAGCATGGCCGTGAGGGGCTGCTGCTGCGGCCGAGTGACGTCACGGCCTTGACCAAGGCGCTGGAGCGGCTTGCTCGTGATCCGCAGGAGCGCGCGACGCTGGGGGCTGCCGCCTTTGCCCGGCTCCGAACCGAGTTCTCGGCGCAAGCCGGTCTGGAGCGGGTGCATCGGGCGCTCACGGCGGCGGTCGCCGGCAGGGATGGTGGAGCGCCATGAGCGCGCGCACCCTGATCGCGGTCACACATCTGCTGGGGATCGGCCATCTGGTGCGGGCGCGGCAACTGGCGCAGGCGCTGGCCGGGGTGGGACATCAGGTCACCCTCGCCAGCGGCGGCATGCCGGACGGCAAGGCGGCGGCGGATTATCGTTTCGTGCAATTGCCGCCGGTCCGTACCGAAGGCACGGATTTCCGCAATCTGCTCGACGAGAACGGCGTTTCGGCGACGCATGAGCGACTTGCGGCGCGGCGCGAGCAACTGGTGGCCCTGGCAGCGGAGCTTTCGCCCGATATCGTCATCAGCGAGCATTTCCCCTTCGGCCGGCGCCAGCTCGCCGGGGAATTCCTGGCGCTGATCTCGGCTGCTCGCGAGGCCAATCCGCGCGCGCTCATCCTGTCGTCGATCCGGGACGTGCTGGTTGCGCCGCAACGTCCGGAACGATTGGCCGAGACGGCCGAGCGGATCGCGACGCTGTTCGATGCGGTGCTGGTGCATGGCGATCCGCGCGTCCTGCCGCTCGAAGCCTCCTGGCCGGTGACGCCGGAGATCGCCGGGAAGCTGGTCTATACGGGCTATCTGGCGGAACCACCCGCATTGCCGGGAACCCCAGCAGATTCGTCGGGCACGATCCTCGTCTCCGGCGGCGGCTCGGCGGCAGCCTTGCCGCTGTTCGAGGCCACGCTCGCCGCGGCGCGGCTGCTGCCGCAGCGGTCCTTCCATCTCCTGATCGGCCTCGGGGTCGCGGAGGCCGATTTCGCCGCCCTGCGACAATCGGCTCCGGCCAATGCCAGGGTCGAGCGGGCGCGGCCGGATTTTCCGGCCTTGCTCGCTTCCAGCGCGCTGTCGATCAGCCAGGCCGGCTACAACACGGTGCTCGACCTGCTGCAGGCCGGGCGACCGGCGTTGCTCAGCCCCTTCGACGCCGGCAGCGAGACCGAGCAGGCCTTGCGCGCCGCGGCGCTGGAACGGGCCGGGCTGGCACGCGTTGTCCAACTTGGTGCGGGGCCGCAGGCTCTGGCGGCTGCGATCGAAGCGGCGCTGGCGCAAGGCGCTCCGCCGGCTGCCAAGGTCGATCTCGGAGGGGCGGCAGGCACCGTTTCGGCCGTCACCCGGCTGCTCGCAAGCCGTGCGTGAATGCATGCCGGCGAAGGGACGGCATGCCTCTTGCGAATTGCCGCTCCGCTGCTTTCGATCTAAGGAGGTTCTACACGCCTCCCTTTCGGTCGGCTCACGAGGACACCGGGTCTTTACCGGCCCCTGTCCTGCGCCCGGAGAAGAATGATGACAACGACGACTGCCTCCGCCCCCGGCATGCCCGACATGAAACTGTCGGTGCGTCAGGTCTTCGGCATCGAGTCCGATATGGAGGTGCCGGCCTATTCGCAGCCCGAGGCCCATGTGCCGGATTTCGATCCGGATTACCGTTTCGACCGCGACACCACGATCGCGATCCTCGCCGGCTTCGCCCATAACCGCCGCGTGATGATCTCGGGCTATCACGGCACCGGCAAGTCGACCCATATCGAGCAGGTCGCCGCCCGGCTGAACTGGCCCTGCGTCCGCGTCAACCTCGACAGTCACGTCTCGCGCCTCGACCTCGTCGGCAAGGACGCGATCGTGCTGAAGGAAGGCAAGCAGATCACCGAGTTCCAGGACGGCATCCTGCCCTGGGCGCTGCAGAACAACATCGCGCTGGTCTTCGACGAGTACGATGCCGGCCGCCCGGACGTGATGTTCGTGATCCAGCGCGTGCTCGAGCAGTCCGGCAAGCTGACGCTGCTCGACCAGAAGCGCGTCATCCGTCCGCACGCCGCCTTCCGCCTGTTCGCCACCGCCAACACGGTCGGCCTCGGCGACACCTCGGGCCTCTATCACGGCACGCAGCAGATCAACCAGGGCCAGATGGACCGCTGGTCGATCGTCACCACGCTGAACTACCTGCCTCACGATAACGAGGTCGCGATCGTGCTCGCCAAGTCGAAGCACTACCAGACCTCGCCGGAAGGCAAGGACACCGTCAACAAGATGGTCCGCGTCGCGGATCTCACCCGCAACGCCTTCATGAACGGCGATCTCTCGACCGTGATGAGCCCGCGTACGGTCATCACCTGGGCCGAGAATGCGGCGATCTTCGGCGGCGATGTCGGCTTCGCCTTCCGCGTCACCTTCCTCAACAAGTGCGACGAGATGGAGCGCACGCTGGTGGCGGAGTTCTTCCAACGTTCCTTCGGCAAGGAGCTGCCGGAAAGCGCGGTCAACGTCGTTCTGAGCTGACGCATGGCCCGCACAGGCGGGCTCTGCTTTTGCGATCGGAGCGTGCTCAACCAGCAGGAGGCCGGCCATGGCTCGGTATGAAGGTTCCTGTCACTGCGGGCGTGTCGCCTATGAGGTCGAGGCCGACCTCTCGCGGACGATCACCTGCAACTGCTCCTATTGCCAGCGCCGCGGCTCGGTGCTGGCCTTCAGCCCGGCGACGAGCTTCACCCTGACCAAGGGCGAGGATGCTTTGACCGAGTACCGCTTCAATACGCAGAAGATCCAGCATCTGTTCTGCGAGACCTGCGGCATGGAATCCTTCGCGCGCGCCAACGCACCCGACGGCACGCCGACGGTCGCGATCAATGTGCGCTGCCTCGCCGGCGTCGAGCCGACCGAGCTGAGCCCGACGATGTATGACGGACGGGCGCGCTGAGGAGCACGCCAGTGAGCACTGCCGCGGACAGCAAGCAGGCCACGATCCAGCGCGAGGCGGATTTTGCCGCGACGCGGGAAGCTGTCGTGCGCGGCCTCTCCGCCCATAACGAGGCCAGGGTCGGGCCCCGCAATGCCGAGCCTCTGGCGCTCAGCCTGCGCGACGAGAGCGGCTCCATGGTCGGCGGCTTGGTCGGCGAGCTGAAATGGGAGTGGCTCTATGTCGATCTGTTCTGGATCGACGAGGCTCATCGCGGCGCCGGCCATGGCGAGGCGCTGCTGGCGATGGCCGAGCAGGCGGCACGCGATTATGGCGCGCGCGGCGTCTATCTGGGCACGATGAGCATCCAGGCGCCGGGCTTCTATCCCCGCATGGGCTATCGCGAATGCGGCCGCATGGAGGGCTATCCGGTCGCCGGCCAGACCTTCCACCACTTCATGAAGCTGCTATGAGCATCTCCGATGGCAAGCCGCGGCGGATGAAGACGGCGCCTGCCGAGCAGCGCGTCATGTCCGATTCAGTTTCCGTCCGGATCGAGACCACCTATGGCGCTGCAAAGAAATTCATTGCGGCAGGCCTCGAGGGGTTCAATCGCGAGCATATGCAGGGCCGCTCACCCAAAGCATTCGCCGCCACCGCAAATGTTGATGGAGCCGTGCGCGGCGGATTGATGGCCGAGGCGATCGGCGAGTGGATGCATATCAGCCTTCTCTGGGTGGATGAAAAGTTCCGCCGAAGCGGGCTCGGCACAGCGTTGCTGAAACGGGCGGAAACGGAGGCCAAAAGCCGCGGGGCCAGAGGTGTCCTCGTCGATACGTTTTCGTTCCAGGCGCCGGCCTTCTACAAAAGGCACGGTTATTTTGCGTATGGGCAGATCGAAGACTGTCCTGAAGCGGGCATGACGTGGTTCCGTTTCAGGAAGGCGCTTTGACCATGCAGCGGGTCGAGGATCAGTCGTGAGCATCTCCAATCGCAAGCCCGGAACTCAGAAGGAAGCGCCGGCCGAGCCGCTGAAGCGCGCGGTCTCGGGCGCGATGAAGGCGATTGCGCGCAAGCCCGAGATGGAGATCGTCTTCGCCGCCGACAAACCCTCGCTGGTCGGCGAGCGCGCCCGCCTGCCGGAGCCGCCGCGCAAGCTCACCGCAGGCGATGTCGCGATCCTGCGCGGCCATGCCGATTCGATGGCGCTGCGCCTCGCCTGCCACGATGCCGCCGTCCACCGTCGCGCCGCGCCCGAGGGCGATGCGGCACGCGCCGTCTTCGATGCGGTCGAGCAGGCTCGGGTGGAGAGCGTCGGCTCGCGCCGAATGAGCGGCGTTTCCGGCAACATCTCGGCGATGCTGGAAGACCGCTATCATCGCGGCGGCCGCTATGAGGAGATCACCGACCGGGCCGATGCGCCGCTCGAGGACGCGCTCGCCCTGATGGTGCGCGAGCGCCTGACGGGCCTGAAGCCGCCCAAGGCGGCGGAGAAGCTGGTCGATCTCTGGCGCGAGCAGATCGAGGAGAAGGCGGGCGACGATCTCGACCGGCTGGCGAAGTCGATCGAGGACCAGCGCGCCTTTGCCCGCACCGTGCGCGACCTGCTCGTCTCGCTCGACATGGCCGAGCAGTCGAGCCAGGGCGACGATGCCGAGGAGGACGAGGACGATCAGGACCAGTCCTCCGACGACCAGCAGCAGGAACAGGGCGAGGCGGAACAGCAGAGCCAGGGCGAGCGCTCGGAGACCGAGACCAGCGAGGACGCCGCTGAAGAATTGCAGGAAGGCGCCTCCGAGGCTGCCGATGCGCCGGCCGGCGACTGGGACGAGGAAGACGAGAGCTCCGAGGCCGAGGAGGCCGGCGAGGCGCCGCGCCCGCGCGAGAGCCGCGCCAATGACCGGCCGCAGACCGACTACAAGGCCTATACCCAGAAGTTCGACGAGATCGTCACCGCCGAGGAACTCTGCGACGCCGAGGAGCTGACGCGCCTGCGCGCCTATCTCGACAAGCAATTGGCGCATCTTCAGGGCGTCGTCGCGCGCCTCGCGAACCGTTTGCAGCGCCGCCTGATGGCGCAGCAGAACCGCTCCTGGCAGTTCGACCTCGAGGAGGGCGCGCTCGACCCCTCGCGCCTGCCGCGCATCATCATCGACCCGTTCCAGCCGCTCTCCTTCCGGCAGGAATCGGACACGAATTTCCGCGACACGGTGGTGACGCTGCTGATCGACAATTCCGGTTCGATGCGCGGCCGGCCGATCACCGTCGCGGCGACCTGCGCCGACATCCTGGCTCGCACGCTGGAGCGCTGCGGCGTCAAGGTCGAATTGCTCGGCTTCACGACGCGCGCCTGGAAGGGCGGGCTCTCGCGCGAGGCCTGGCTGCAATCGGGCAAGCCGGCCAATCCTGGCCGCCTCAACGATCTCCGGCATATCATCTACAAGGCCGCGGACGCTCCCTGGCGGCGAGCCCGCAAGAATCTCGGGCTGATGATGCGCGAGGGGCTGCTCAAGGAGAACATCGACGGCGAGGCGCTCGATTGGGCGCATAAGCGCCTGCTCGGCCGTTCCGAGCAGCGCAAGATCCTGATGGTGATCTCGGACGGTGCGCCGGTCGACGATTCCACCCTCTCGGTCAATGCCGGCAGCTACCTCGAACGTCATCTGCGCCATGTCATCGCCGAGATCGAGACGCGCTCGCCGGTCGAGCTGATCGCGATCGGCATCGGCCACGACGTCACCCGCTATTACCGCCGCGCCGTCACCATCGTCGATGCCGAGGAGCTCGGCGGCGTGATGACCGAGAAGCTGGCGGAGCTGTTCGAGGAGGATGCGGGCGGGGCAAGCTCGCGGGGCTCGCGCCGCCTGCAATGAGCCCGAGCCGCCGCAGCGTCCTCGCCGGCCTTGGCGCGGCGGTTCTAGCTGCGCCTGTGCGGGCGCAGAGCCTGGAGCCGGGGCGTATCCCTGTCAGCATCTCGGCCCGGCCGATCGCGAGCTTCGAGCCCGGCAACCCGACGAAGACGCGCTTCGGCCAGCTGATCTTCCGTGGTGGTCTCCAGCTCTCCGGCAGCCATCCCCGCTTCGGTGGCTTCTCCGGGCTATGGCGCTCGCCAGACGGCGGGCGGATCGTGGCGATCACCGACAATGGCTTCTGGCTGACGGCGAAGCTCACGCGCAGCAACCAGGGCAAGCTCGCCGGGCTGGAGGAGGCGGAACTCGCGCCGATTCTCGGCGCCTCCGGCAAGCCGCTGCATCGCTCGCGCTATTTCGACACCGAATCGCTCGTCATCCAGGGCGGCACCGCCTTCATCGGCGTCGAGCGCACCCATGACATCCTGCGCTTCGACTGGGCGCGCCATGGCGTCGAGGCGCGGGCGCAGCTCGTGCCGGTGCCTCCGTTGGCGAAGCGCCTGCCGAGCAATCGCGGCTTCGAGGCGCTCGGCGTGTTGCCGGCCGGGCATGCGCTCGCCGGCGCGCTGATCGCGATCTCCGAACGCTCTGGCCGCGAGGACGAGCCCACCGTCGGCTTCATCATCGGCGGGCGTCAGCCGGGCACGCTGCAGGTGATTCGCCGCGACGGCTACGACATCACCGACCTCGGCTTCCTGCCGGGCGGTGACATGCTGCTGCTGGAGCGCTGGTACAAGCCGCTGCGCGGCGTCGGCATGCGTATCCGACGTATCGCGGGGGGCACGATCCGCCCAGGAGCGATGCTAGACGGGCCGATCCTGATCGAGGCCGATCTCGGCCAGGAGATCGACAATATGGAGGGAATGGCCGTCCATCAGGAGAACGGGCGGACGATCGTCACCCTCATCTCGGACGACAATTTCTCGACCTTCCTGCAGCGGACCGTGCTGCTGGAGTTCGAGCTGGCGCAGTAAACGAAAAAAGCGGCCTTGCGGCCGCTTCATTCAGTCCCGAGGGAAACCCGCGCTCAGTTGGCGGCGAGCTTCTTCTCGATGTCGCGCTTCAGCGCCAGCGCGCCGGTCGACAGGTCGCCGGCCGGAGCCTTGACCAGGAAGGCGTCGAGGCCGCCGCGATGATCGACGGTGCGCAGCGCATTCGCCGAGACGCGCAGGCGGACCGAACGGCCGAGCGCATCCGACTGCAGCGTGACGTTGACGAGGTTCGGCCGGAAGACCGTCTTGGTCTTGCGGTTCGAGTGGCTGACGAGGTGGCCGGTCAGGGTGGCTTTCCCGGTCAGTTCGCAACGGCGGGCCATGATCGTGTTCCCAAAATCTCCGAATACTCAACGCAAAGTGCCGACACGCGACGTGCCGGCAGGCGAGCACCGGAAGTCAAATTGAAGTGGCGGGTCTATAACGGTCTGGTGACAGGCCGTCAAGGCAGGTCGCGCGAAAGCGGCCCGGAAACATCTCGGTAACCATTATCCCGCCAAGCTGACGGAAACCAGTCACGATTCGGACCGAATCCCAGTGCATGCGACGGTCAAAGGTCGCGTCCGGAGCCTCAAGATGAAGCTCAGCTTGTCGTCTGCCAGCGGCGCCGTGATCGCGGCGCTGATGCTTGCCCTGCCCGCGCAGGCGGCCTCGCTCGACGCGACCTATGAGGTCTCGCTGCTCGGCCTGTCGCTCGGCAAGGCCAATCTCTCCGGCGGCATCGACGCCGGCAGCTACAAGCTCGACGCCAATGCCAAGCTGACCGGACTCGTCGGCAGCTTCACCGGCGGGCGCGGCTCGGGCGCGGCGACCGGCAATCTCAATGGCGGCAGGCTCTCGCCGGCGACCTTCGCGGTGTCCTCGGCCAATTCCAGCGAGAGCCGGACGGTGCGCATGGCGCTCGGCGGCAATGCCGTGCAGGCGCTGGCAATCGAGCCGCCGATCGATCCCAAGCCGGATCGCGTGCCGCTCAAGGACGAGCACCAGCGCAACATCATGGATCCGCTCAGCGCCTTCCTGATGCCGGTCGAGACCTCGGGCCGCAGCGCGGGCGCGGCCGCCTGCAACCGCACGCTGCCGATCTTCGACGGCGCGGCGCGCTACGACATCAAGCTGAGCTATTCCGGCACGCGCGAGGTCAAGATCGACGGCTATAGCGGCCCGGTCTCGGTCTGCCAGGCGCGCTATGTGCCGATCGCTGGCCACCGCTCCCTGCGGCCCTCGACCAAGTTCATGGCCGAGAACAAGGAAATCTCGACCTGGCTCGCTCCCGTCGCGGGGACGAACATGATGCTGCCGGTGCGCATCTCCGTGAAGACGATGATCGGAACCGCCGTGATCGAAGCCTCGAGCTTCAAGGTCGATCCCGGCGTGACGGCGACCGCGACGCGGAACTGAGCTCAGGCGCCCGCGGCGAGTTCGAGCGGGAAGGGCGTGGGTTCGTAGATCGATTCGAGGCCGAACCGGCGGACGCGATCCTCTTCCCAGCGATGAAGAAGGTGGATGACGCTTTCGCGATCATCGACCCGCATCAACGGTATGAGCTCGTCGGCGACATGCTCGAATTCGGACCGGCGCCAGGACATGCGGGACCGCTCCCAATGGCTGATGCGGTCGAACCGGCGCAGCGCACGATCGAAGCGGCCATAGGCGGCGGCGAAGTGAATCTGATGGATGACAAATCTAACAGACGCCCTGAACTCGCTTGAGCCGAGGGTCCTGAAACGAAGCATATCCTCGATCGTGTTGACGCTGCGCATCTTTGGCAGGATTCGGGTCTCGCAGGCTTCGATAAAGGCGGCGTGCATGCCGGGCTCTGTCCAGCGATGCGGTGCACCGCGCGCCGTGAAGAAGCGATCGAGGGTGATGCCTTGCCGGTTCGCTGTGGGGTCAAAGAAATGACCTATCGAGCACAGAAATTGCGGGCTGTCGGCTGTGATGCCGCGGTCGATCGAGATCGACCGCATCACATGGCGGAGCGGCTTGATGATGACGAAGCGTTCGGATTGGGCAAGATCCGGATTGCGCTGCACCAATTCGCCGAGAAGTCGATTGATCTGCTTCTTTGTCGTCATTCGCGAGGCCTGACTTCGAGCAGGATGACACGGCGGACATCTTTTATACCGAGATAAGCCGCGGTCGCGAGGATGTCGGAGCGCGGCACAGAGAGCCCTCGCCGACCGGTTTTCAGATCATAGACACAGAGCGTTCCGTCCTCTGGCCTGTACTCGTAGGCATCAACACGTACAGAGCGTGAGTAGCCCGCTGCAATTTCGTCTCTGCCGGTCGGTTCAGCCACTTCTTTCAGAAATGAACGCTCTGCGCGAAAATTCTCGTTTTTGAAGTCATTAACGAAGTCTTTGAAGCGAACGTGAACATCGGTGCCATAGGTCGCAGCTGATGAGAAGTGCCTCACATCGCCTGCCGCTCGGGCAGCCCGATTGGTCAGTTCTTGAACAGTTTCGAGTTTTTTACAGGCATCTTTGACCTCCTCCTCTCCTGGCTTCCCAACGAAGGCTAGGTCTAGCTGCCCAGGCCTGCTCGGTTGATACTCGCGCGGCACGAAGCTCATGACGGTTCGCTGACCGTCGATGTTGTCGCTGGGCGAGAGCCAGCCGAACAGGATAGTGCCCGCAGCGCTGACGGCTTGGCGAACTCCTTCCTGAGCGAACGCCTGCTGCACCGTCGCCTCGCGCTCCGGGCCGCGCTCGGTCCAGGTCGAGCGCGAGACGACTTCGCCATCCGGGCCGCCGTCGCGGATCGTCTGGGTGCGGCCTGCGGTCTCGAAGGTGGTCTTGCCGCCGTCTGGCAAGGTGACGGTGTGGCGCTCGTCCCAGTCGCTTCGTTGGTCGGGCTTGGCGAATTCGGAGTGGATGGTCGAGCCGTCGCGGTTGACGATGGCGCGCTCGGCCAGCGAGCCGTCCGGGCGCTTGGCCTCCTGATAGAAGGACCAGCTTTCCTCGCCGCTCGTATCGGCGACGACATCGCCGAAGCTCAGCGCGGTTGACAGAGCGCTATCGAGATCGCCGAGCCATTCGGCTCCGGGCGGCATCGCGCCGCCGCCATCGCCGCCGCCGGTCCATTGGCCCCCGCCGGTATTGCCGGCCGGCACGCGCGGCTGGTCGGGATTGTATTTGCGGGCGAGCTCATGGCGTAGCAGCCGCGTCTGCGCCTTCAGCGAGACGAGACGGTGGCGCAGAAGGACGATCTCGCGCCAGCGTGCGCTGCTGGCGGCTGAACGATGCGGCTGGTCCGGCATGGCGTGCTCCCCTGTCTGGAGCGCGCTATTCTGGGGGCGCCGCAAGCGCCGGGGACAAGATCGCGATGCATCCCCGCCGGCGCTTCAGCCGCGATCAAACTCGCCACGCATGCAGGCTCTGCCGCTCGGTGGATTGAGGAACCTCGGGCGGGGGGCTAGCCTACCCGGCGATTCGCTTCCGGAGCCGCCATGTCCAGCGATTTCGCCTTGCCGCCCGGCCTCAGGCATCGCCAGGTCGTCGTGCGCGACACCATGCTCCATGTCGCCGAGGTCGGCGAGGGGCCGGCGGTGCTGCTGCTGCATGGCTGGCCGGAATTCTGGATGAGCTGGCTGCCGGTGATGAACCGGCTGCATGGCGAGTTCCGGCTGATCGCACCGGATCTGCGCGGCTTCGGCGATAGCGGCAAATCATCGGCGCCGCGCAGCGATGTCGGCGCGAATGCCCATGCCGACGACTTGGCGGCGCTGCTGGAGGCGCTAGGCACCGGCCCGGTCGGTGTCGTCGGCCACGATGTCGGTGCCTATGTCGCGCAAAGCTTGGCGCGGCGCCACCCGCAGCGGGTCGAGAAGCTCTTGTTCTTCAATTGCCCGACGCCGAGCGTCGGCTCGGCCTGGGTCCGCGACGGCCATGTCAACGAGATCTGGTACCAGTCCTTCCAGCAATTGCCACTGGCGGAGCAATTGATCGGCTGCAGCCGCGAGGCCTGCGCCCTCTATCTCGGGCACTTCCTGACGCATTGGTGCCATCGCAAGGATGCCTTCGCGCCGGTCTTCGACCTTTGGGTCGAGAATTTCATGAAGCCCGGCAATCTGCGCGGCGGATTCGACTGGTATCGCAGCCAGAACGCGGCGCGGATCGCTGCGATCGACGGCCATCCTTCTCCCTCGGTGCCGATCCATCAGCGTACGCGCGTGCATTGGGGCCGGCACGATCCGATCCTGAAATCAGATTGGTCCAGCTTCCTCTCGCTCTATTTTGACGATGTCGAAGTGACCTTCTGCGAGAGCGCCGGCCACTTCGTCCATGTCGAGGCGCCTGACGAAGCCGCGCAGGTGCTGGCCGAGGTGTTCGCGGACTGATCAGTATGCCGTCGCCTGCTGGCCGCGGATCATCGGCGCTTGCGCGACACCGATCTCGATAAGCCAATCGTGGACGGTGTCGCCGATCACCTCGGCGTGATCTTCCTGCAGGTAATGTGCGCCCTGGCCGAGCTCGACGAGGCGGCAATTGGTCAGGCCGGTGGCGAACTCACGCGCCTGCTCCGGTGAGATCAGCGCGCCGGGATCGCCCGAGAACAGCAGCTTCGGATAGGTCGAGGCGCACAAGGCGGTGTGGTCGGCGGTGCTGATCGCGAACATGTCCGCCGGCTCGCCGGCGATCGGCAGGTCGCGCGGCAAGGCCAGGATCGGCCGGCGCGAAGCGGGCGTCGGGAAGGGGCGGCGATAAGCCTCCATCTCTTCTGAAGCGAGCTGACGCAGCACCGAGCCCGGCAGAATGCGCTCGATGAAGATGTTGTCGTCGAGGATCAGCTTTTCGCCCTGTCCGGGCGTACGGAAGGCCTTGAACAGCTCGCGCGCCTGCGGGCGTTGGTGGAAGCTCTCCCAGTCGGCGAAGGGCCGGATGAACTCCATGAAGGCGAGGCCGAGCATGCTCTGCGGCCGGCGGGAGGCATGGTGGAAGGCGAGCGCCGTGCCCCAGTCCTGCGCGAGGATGACGAGGCGATCGAGCCGGAGCGCGGCGATGAAGGCGTCGAGATAGCGGACCTGGTCGGCGAAGCGGTAGGCGATGTCGGGCTTGCCGGACTGGCCGTAGCCGATCAGGTCGGGCGCGATGCAGCGTGCGACCGGCGCGATCCGTGGGATGATGTTCCGCCAGATATAGGATGAGGTCGGATTGCCGTGCAGCAGCAGCACGGTCGGCCCCCGCGTGCCCGCCTCGACATAGGACATGGTCGAATCGAGGACCGGGATTTCGCGGCGGGTGGCGGCAATCGATGCTTGTGAAGCGTTGGTCATCACGATGCCTTTCCGAACAGGAGGGGAAAGATGATGGTCTTGAAGCGCTCGAGCGGGGCCGGGTCGCGCTCGACCTTCATGCGCAGCATGGCGCCCTGCCAGGAGGCGAGCAGGACATCGGCCAGGTCCTCGGCGCTGAAGGCATTGGCGATCTCGCCGCTGGCCTGACCCTGCGCGATGCAGGCGGCGAAGGGCTGGCGCCAGCGCACGAAGATGTCGGCGAGTTTTTCGCGCAGCGGCTCGCTGGTCGGCGCGGTCTCCAGGCTGAAATTGCCGACCATGCAGCCGCAGGCCCAATCGGCCTCTTCGAGCTTGCCGGTGATGATGTCGAGATAGCGCCGCAGGCGGGCGGCCGGGGGCAGGCCATCATCGGCGAGCGCCTCATCGACCAGGCCGCAGACATAGGCGAAATAGCGCTCCAGCACCTCGCCGGCGAACTCCTCCTTCGAGGCGAAATGGTTGGTGAAGGAGCCGGGGCTGGCGCCGGCAGCGGCGACGATCTCGCGCACGCCGGTGGCGGCGTAGCCGTTCTGCCAGAACAGGTCGTGGCCGGCGGCGATGAGGCTCGGGCGAAGGGATGGCTTGCTCATGGCAATATCAATACGTACGTACGTATTATTGTCAAGCAAGGCTTGGCGAGACGCTGACGGCCTTCATCTTGCGGGTGGCCTCTCGTTCTGGCGCCAGAATGACCTACATGAGCGAAAGCGGCCCTCGCGCGCGCAAGTCGGCGAAGGATGGACAATGAGGTCGATTCAAAATCTTGTGGTTTTTGAATCGCTTGCCGCGATATCTCGCCGTGAACGAAACCTGATTCTGCGGGAGTCAGCGATTCGGCCTCGCTTCGTTCCGGACTCGTTCTGTTCACGGATCGGGTTGCCTTCGGGCGGCCTGAACCGGTAGGGCTTGCCCCGCCCGGACTGCAGGAAAGCTCCAGCGTCTTGATCCAACCCCGTTCTCTTCCGCCCTCGCTCCGCGCCCGCGGCGTCACGGCGGTGCTCGGACCGACCAATACCGGCAAGACCCATCTCGCCATCGAGCGGATGGTCGCGCATCCCACGGGCATGATCGGCCTGCCGCTGCGCCTGCTGGCGCGCGAGGTCTATCAGCGCGTGGTCGACAAGGTCGGGCCCCACGCCGTCGCGCTCGTCACCGGCGAGGAGAAGATCAAGCCGGAGCGGCCGAGCTTCTGGGTCTGCACGGTCGAGGCGATGCCGCGTGACCTTGCCGTCGATTTCGTCGCGATCGACGAAATCCAGCTCGCCGCCGATCTCGACCGCGGCCATGTCTTCGCCGATCGTCTGCTCAATCATCGCGGCCGCGAGGAGACGATGCTGATCGGCGCCGGCACGATGAAGCCGCTGGTCGAGCAGCTCATCCCCGGCGTCAACGTCGTCTCGCGCCCACGCCTGTCGAAATTGTCGTTTGCCGGTGATCGCAAGATCACCCGCCTGCCGCGACGCTCGGCGATCGTCGCCTTCTCGGCCGAAGAGGTCTACGCCATCGCCGAATTGATCCGCCGGCAGAAAGGCGGGGCGGCGGTGGTGCTGGGCGCTCTCAGCCCACGCACGCGCAATGCCCAGGTCGAGATCTACCAGTCGGGCGATGTCGATTATCTCGTCGCCACCGACGCGATCGGCATGGGGCTCAATCTCGATGTCGACCACATCGCCTTCGCCGGCGACAGCAAGTTCGACGGCCATCATTATCGCAAGCTCAATCCGGCCGAGTTCGGCCAGATCGCCGGCCGGGCCGGCCGGCATCTGCGCGACGGCACTTTCGGCACGACCGGCCGCGCGCCGCCCTTCGAGCAGGACCTGGTCGAGGCGATCGAGGATCATCGCTTCGAATCGGTGCGCCAGGTGCAGTGGCGCAACTCCGATCTCGACCTGCGCTCGATCCCCGGGCTGATCGACAGCCTCAATGTCCAGCCGCAGGAACAGGGATTGACCCGCGCGCTGATCGCCGAGGACATGACGACGCTGGAGATCCTGGCGCGCGACCAGGACGTATCGCGATTGGCGCAGGGCAAGCCGTCGGTGTCGCGGCTCTGGGAGGTCTGTGGCCTGCCGGATTATCGCAAGATCGCGCCGATGCAGCATGCCGAACTGGCGACGACCTTGTATCTGCGCCTGATGCGCCATGGCCGCCTTGATCCGGATTGGTATGCCGGCCAATTGGCAGCGCTTGACCGGGTCGACGGCGAGATCGATACCCTGTCGGCGCGCATCGCCCAGGTGAGAACCTGGACCTATGTCGCCAACCGTCCGGACTGGTTGCCTGATCCTGAGCATTGGCAGGGGGTGGCTCGTCTTGTAGAGGACAGGCTGTCGGACGCTTTGCACGAACGGCTCGCCAGCCGTTTCGTCGATCGGCGCACGAGCGTGTTGATGCGTCGCCTGCGGGAGAATGCGATGTTGGAGGCCGAAGTCACCGCGACCGGCGATGTCCTGGTCGAGGGTCAGCATGTCGGATTGCTGCAAGGCTTCCGTTTCACGGCGGACCCGAAGGCGGGTGGTCCGGAAGCGAAGGCGCTGAACGCGGCGGCGCTGAAAGCGCTGGGCGGCGAGCTGGAGGCGCGCGCCTCGCGCGTCGTACTGGCCGGCGACGATGCCTTCGTGCTGTCGCATGACGGACTGATCCGCTGGATCGGCGAGCCGGTCGCGCGCCTGACCGCCGGCGAGAAGGTGCTGGAGCCACGCCTGCGCCTGATGGTCGACGATCACCTGCCGGCGCCGGCGCGCGAGCAGATCGAGACCCGGCTCGGCGCCTGGCTGAAGCATCACGTCACCAAGCTGCTCGGCCCGCTGCAGATCCTGGAGAATGCCGAGAGCGTCAACGGCATCGCCCGCGGCATCGCCTATCAGGCGGCCGAGGCACTCGGGGTGCTGGAGCGCAGCAAGGTCGCCGACGAGATGAAGACGCTCGACCAGGAGGGACGGGCAGGCCTGCGCCAGCTCGGCATCCGCTTCGGCGCCTTCCACCTCTATGTCCCGGCGCTGCTGAAGCCGGCGCCGCGCGCGCTCGCCGCCCAGCTCTGGGCGCTGAAGCACGGCAATCCTGAAGCCGCCGGGCTCGACGACATCTCGCATCTTGCTTCGTCCGGGCGGACCTCGTTTCCCGCCAACAAGGAGATCCCGAAGGGGCTCTATCGCGCCGCCGGCTATCGCGTCTGCGGCGAGCGGGCCGTGCGCGTCGACATCCTGGAGCGCCTCGCCGATCTGATCCGCCCCGCGATCGCCTATCGTCCGGGCGTCACGCTCGGCCAGCCGCCGGCGGGCTCTGCCGATCAGGACGGTTTCGTCGCCACTGGCGCGATGACCTCGCTCGTCGGCTGCGCCGGCGAGGACTTCGCCTCGATCCTGCGCTCGCTCGGCTATGTCTCGCAGAAGCGCCCGGGCCCGGCGATCACGGTGCCGCTGGCCGTTGCCCCCGAACCGGCCGCGACCACGCCGGCGGTTCCGGTGGAAGCCGTCGCCGAGGCGGTCGATGCGCTCAACGAAGCTCCGTCAGCCGAGCTCGAGGCTGCCGCCGAAGGTGCGGACAGCGCTGCTCCGGCGGCCGAAACGCCGGATGCCCCGATCCTGACCGATGCGGAGATCGCTGCTGCGCCGGCCGAGGAAGAGGCTGCCAGCCCGGCCGAGCCGGTGCCGGCCGATGCGATGTCGACGCTGGCCTTGCCGAGCGACGAGGCGGCAGCAGATGCCGCGCCTGAGGCTGAAGCCGAAACCGCGGCGTCTGAGCCCGTCATGGCCGCCGAGGCGGCTCCTGCGGCCGAGCCGGAGCTGATCGAGATCTGGCGCCCGCACCGCCATCAAGGCGGGCGTCGCCCCGAGCAGGGCCAGCGAGGCCGTCGGCCCGACCGTCGCGCTGGCGCGGAGACTGCTGCCCCCGCAGAAGGCGGCGAGGGCAAGCCCGGCGGGCAGCGTCCGCCGAACCGTAATCGCTGGCGCGAAGGCGGCTGGAACGGCCCGCGTCCCGCCGGCGGCGAGGGCGGCAGGCCTGCGGCGCAGGAAGGCGCCAGCCGCAATGCGCAAGGCCGCGACGGGCGCCCCGAGCGCGGTCCGCGGCCGGAGTTCAAGCGCGATGGTGGCCGTCCCGGTGGTCCGCGCCGCGAAGAGCGCGGCGGCAAGGAGCAGCGTTTCCAGCAGCCGCAGCGGCCGCGCCCGGCCGAGCGCCAGCCCGATCCGGATTCGCCCTTCGCCAAGCTGCTCGCCCTGAAGGCCCAGCTCGAGGGCAATGACGGGCGCAAGGGCTGATCTGACAGGACGGAGGCTGCTTGCGCGACGATCGGCAACGCCTCGACAAATGGCTCTGGTTCGCGCGCTTCGCGCGAACCCGCCCTGCCGCTGTGCGGTTGGTGGAGGACGGGCATGTCCGGATTGCAAGCAAGCGCGTCGAGAATTCGGCGCTCGGGGTGAAGCCGGGCGATGTGCTGACGCTCGCCTTGCCGCATGCGACGGTGGTGGTGCGCATCGTCGGCTTTGCTGAACGCCGCGGCTCCTATGAGCAGGCGCAGACGCTTTACGAGGTGCTCAGCGGACCCGAGCGCGGCGATCAGCCGCTTGCGCCCGACGCCCCCGAGGGATAGAGCGCGTATCGACGCGGCGAGCGCTGGCCCGCTTGCGAAAAATCATCTCGAAACGCTCGTTTCGGTGGAATTTTGATCTCGTTTCCGGTCGTGACAGGGCCTTGAAACATTCTCTCGACCGGCTCTAAAGAAGCGCCGGCCGATTGGAAGGACAGCGCCATGACCTATGTGGTCACCGAGAACTGCATCAAGTGCAAGTACATGGACTGCGTCGAAGTCTGTCCGGTCGATTGTTTCTATGAGGGCGAGAACTTTCTCGTCATCCATCCCGACGAGTGCATCGACTGCGGCGTCTGTGAGCCGGAATGCCCGGCGGAGGCGATCAAGCCGGATACCGAGCCTGGTCTCGACAGCTGGCTGCAGCTCAATGCGAAGTTCGCGGCGAGCTGGCCGAACATCACGCAGAAGAAGGACTCGCCGGCCGACGCCAAGGAGTTCGACGGCGTGCCGAACAAGCTCGAGCTTTTGTCGCCGGAGCCGGGCGAAGGCGACTGAGCTTACCTTTCGTCAAGATCGAATCGGGGTTAACCATGGCCGGCCGCAGCGCGGCTCGGCGGCATTTGTATTCCGTTTACCTTTGATTCGGCGCGATTTTTGTGGTATCCACAAGCCACAGTCGAGTTCGTTCCGCCTGCCCCTGCGAGGTCACACAAACGGGGCACCCCCTGAGACGACAGTAGCGCACCACCGGCCAGAAGGCCCGGCGTGTCGTTGTCTTCGTGTCTGGTGGGTCGCAAGAAGCGTTCGGCTGTGGGAGCGTGTTGCGACGGGACAAGAGCCAGAAGGCTTACCCGTTGTGTCAGGCAGAGTGCCGCCGGTCATCCCGACCAGCGGTTGAAAGTCGCGTCTCCGCTCCGGCGGAGAGATGCAGGAGTCGAAACGGCATGTCCACTGCGAAGAAGACTGTTGTGCGCCAGGGCTTCAAGACGGGCGAGTTCGTCGTCTACCCGTCCCATGGCGTCGGTCAGATCACGGCGATCGAGGAGCAGGAAGTTGCGGGCTTCAAGCTCGAACTCTTCGTCGTCAGCTTCGCCAAGGACAAGATGACCCTGCGCGTCCCGACCGCCAAGGCGGCGAGCGTCGGTCTGCGCAAGCTCGCCGACACCGACATCGTCGGCAAGGCGCTCTCGACCCTGACCGGCCGCGCCCGGATCAAGCGCACGATGTGGTCGCGCCGCGCCCAGGAATACGAAGCCAAGATCAATTCGGGCGATCTCGTCGCCATCGCCGAGGTGGTGCGCGATCTCTACCGCTCCGAGGCGCAGCCCGAGCAGTCCTATTCCGAGCGCCAGCTCTACGAAGCTGCGATCGACCGGATGACCCGCGAGATTTCGGCGGTCGAGGAGATCACCGAGACCGAGGCGCTGAAGAAGATCGAGGGCCAGCTCGCCAAGTCGCCGCGCCGCGCCGGCAAGGCCGATGCCGCCGAGGCGGCCGACGCCGAGGAAGGCGACGAGGACCTGCAGGAGGAGGCTGCCTGAGGCAGCTTTCCGCTATCGGATAAGAGAAGCCCGGCGGAGCGATCCGCCGGGCTTTTTCATATCAGGCCGCACCGGTCTCCGCCGCCAGGAAAGCCACCGTCCGCTCCCAGGCGAGCTTGGCTGCCGCTGCGTTGTAGCGCTCGGCGCTGGTGTCGTTGTGGAAGGCGTGGTCGACATCGGGGTAGACGATCGCCTGGTAGCTGACGCCAGCGGCCTTCAAGGCCGCCTCATAGGCCGGCAGGCTTTCGACCAGGCGCGTGTCGCGGGCGGCCTGCTGGATCAAGAGCCGGGCCTTGATCTGCGTCACCTTGGCGAGGTCGGGGGAGCGGCCATAGAAGACGACGCCGGCGTTGAGCTCCGGCGCGCTGACGGCGAGATCGTTGACTGCGCCGCCGCCCCAGCAGAAGCCGACCGCGCCGACCTTGCCGGTCGTGTCGGGCCGGGCCTTGAGGAAGGCCAGTGCTGCCCGCCCCTGCGCAACGACATCCTCCGGCTTGAGCTGAGCGAACAGGGCGCGCGCCGCATCGGCATCGGCAGGCGTGCCGCCGAGCGGGGTCAGGAAATCGACCCCGAGCGCGCTGAAACCGGCGAGCGCGGCGCGGCGGGTGACATCCTCGATATGCGGGTTGAGGCCGCGGTTCTCATGGATGACGACAACGCCACCGCGCTTGGCTGGAGCCTTCGGCGTGACGAGATAACCCTTGAGCCTGATGCCGCCGATGGTCTCGTCGACGCGTCTGCTCTCGATGCGGGCATCATCGGCTGCGACCTGCTGGGCCTGGGCGTAGTTCGGCTCCAGGAGAGCCAGCGCCGCTTCCGCCGCCGCGGCGGAGCCGGCAATGGCGATCAGCCGGTTCATGAAGCTGCGCCGGTCAAGCGGCTTGTGGGTGTATTCGTCGTAGAGTTCGACGATGCGGCGATCGAGCGCCATGGCTGCCTCCCTGTCCTGACGAAGGCGGGGACGCTAGCACGGGATGGAGGAAAAGCGGCAGGCGCGCGGCGCGCTATTCGCTCACGATCTTGTAACGCTGGCCAGGGGTCAGCTTCGTGCTGCGCTCCAGCCCGTTCAGGATCAGGAACTGCTCGAGCGGCCGATCGGTCGAGGCCATTCGCTCGGCGAGGCCTGCGGATGTATCGCCGGCGGCGGCGGTGACCAGCCTGATCCGCAAGGGGCTGACCGATTGCGCATCGCTGGCGCTGAGATTGCGGAAGCTGTCGAGCAATGCGCGCATGGCGCGCTCGGGATCGTTCTGGCCTTTGGCGGCGAGAATGAAGCGGTAGACGCGCGGCCCGGCCTGGATCGCAGCGAGGCGGAAAGTCCAGTCGGCGCCCTTGCCGGAGGTCACCGCCGCCGGGAGGCCGCCAACCGTCAACGATTGCACTTGTGCCGTGGCGACGCCGTCGATCCAGCCGGAGGCGACATAGGATTCGAGCGTCTGGCCGGCTTTCAGCGCGACGGAGTCGAAACGCAGCGCCTGCGAGCCGTCATTGCTGACGCCGACCACCATTTCGCGCGCCGCTTCCAGTTCGAAGCCGTCGGGCGCAGTGAAGGCGATACGAAGCGCGCTGTTGAGATAGCGCCGGCCCCGCACGACACCATCTGCCGGATCGTCGCCGAAGGCGATGCCGTCGACGACGTTGAGCCAGCGGGCTGCGTCGCGTTCGCCCAGGCCGGGCGCGCCGATCTGGCGAGCGCCATTGGTGACCGCGGCGACGCGCTCGGGCGTCGAGGGGTGGCTGGAGAGGATGTCGAGCTTCTTGTCACCGCTGCTCTGCTGGCCGGCCCGGAAGCTGGTGTTGCGGCCGAGCGAGATCAGGAAGCGGCCGGCGCCATAGGGATCGTAGCCGGCACGGGCGATGTTGCGCACGCTGATCTGGTCGGCGGTCAATTCCTGCTGGCGTGAGAACCGGGCGAGCGAGAGCTTCGAGTTCTGCTGCACGGCAGCCCCGGTCGTCGGGTCGTTCAGCACCTGCGCCACGACCTGGCTGACCAGTGCCGATTCCGCTTCCATCTCGGCGCGCTCGACGGCGTGGCGCGCGGTGACATGGGCGATCTCATGCGCCATCACCGAGGCGATCTCGGAGGAATCGTTCGCGAGGGCGAGCAGGCCGCGGGTGACGTAGAGCCGTCCTGTCGGCAGGGCGAAGGCGTTGACGATCGGCGAGTTGAGGATGGTCACCTCATAGGTACCGATCTGGCCCTCGCCGGCCTTGGCGAGGCGGGCGATGATCGCCTCCAGCTCGGCCTTGACCTGGGGCGCGCGATATTCGCCGCCGAAGGCAGCCAGCAGGCGCTGATGCTCGCGGTCGGTGCCGCGCTGCAGGCTGGCGACACGCGGCGCCGGCTCGCCGCCGGGCTGGTTGAGCGGCGCGAGGACGGAGTTCTGGTCGCCGAAGCAGGCCGCCAGCAACAGGGCCGGCAGCACCGCGGCGACGAGGCGTCCCCGGATCGGCTGACGATGTCGCTGAACTCTCCGCATCGGCCCCTAGTCGATCAGTTCCAGTGCACTACGCGTCTGCGCTTCGATCAGGAGGCCGTCGCGCCCCTCGACCACACCGCTGACGCGCACGCGTTTACCCGTCAGCGCCGATGCGGTCCAGCCACTGCGCTGCAAGTCACGCCACAGCGCGCGCGACAGAACGATGCTGCCGCCGGCGCCGCGCCGTCGTTCGAAATTGAGATAGGTCCGCTGCGCCCGCTCTCCGACGGCAGCGATACGTCCTTCGACCACGACGATCCGGCCCGCCTGCGCTTTCATCGCGGCGGCATCATGACCGTCGACGACCGGCAAGGCCACTGCGGCAAAATTGCCCTGGGTTGCGGCCGGTGCAGGGCTACCGGCCTTGCCGGTCACCGTCGGCCGCGGTTCGGCCTTTCGCCAGAGGTCGTTGCAGGCTGCAAGGCCCGGCTCTGGCAGGCGCAGGGCTGCACCCTCGGCGATCAGAGCCGCACTCAGATCGGACTGGCCGACGAGGGCCGCGGCATCGTCGGCTGCAAGCAGGCGGGCGGGGAGCCGCCCCCAGCGATCGGGGCTGCCGAGCGGCGCCAACCGGAACTCGTGGCCGTGCCAGCGCGCCAGCTGCGCGGCGAAGCGCTCGCGCTCGGCGTCGCTCTGCCGCGGCGCCAGCCCTCCGAGCCGGATGGTTCGGCCGTCGGCGAGCTGCGGGTCGCCATGCCGATCGAGGCCGGCGAGGCGGACGAGCGCGGCTCCCTCCGCTGTCGCGCAAGCGTCATCGGCCGCTGGCGCGATGGTGGCCGAAGCCGCCATGCCGACGAGGAACGGCACAATCGCTGTAAAGGAAGGCTTCACCCGCATCGGCTTTATGCTAAACGCAAGAACGTGCGTCCCGGTAGCTCAGCAGGATAGAGCAACGGTTTCCTAAACCGTAGGTCAGGGGTTCGAATCCCTTCCGGGACGCCATAGCCTTGCAGCCGCTTCTCGATGCGAGCCTTCGACTCCGGAATCGCGTCAGGATTCCCTTAACCTCGATGAGGGACGCGGGGGAACTGCAACCTGACATAGTTCATTCCATAGTCACCTCACGCAGGAGGCGGGCATGGAGCTGGCTTTTTCGGTCACTGCCGGCATGGCGCTGATCGTCGTCATTTCGTGGACGGTCGCGGAACGCTGGAAGCTCTAGCATGGAGATCGGCGGTCGTCCCGAGCGCACTGGCGCTCAGTCCTTCGCCACATGTTCCGGCTTGCCCTTGCGTTTGGTCGAAGCCAATTCGTCGAGCTCTTTCTCGGTCATCGACTTGGCCATGGATTTCGAGGCTCCCTTGAGCTCGCTCTTCGGGATATCGCCCCGCTTGGCCGCGAGCGCCGCTCCGGCCGCCTTTTGTTGCGCCTTCGATTTGGCTGGCATCGTCCATCCTCCGATGAGAGGTTCGTCGAGCGTGCAACCCGAGCGTAGCGCGATGGTTCCGAGCGACGCTGCCGGATGATGTCGCGAGGCTACTCGGCTTGCGCGGCGATCATGCGGAGAATGCGGGCCGCCGACACTTGCCGCGGAGGAGCCGGCGCGGCAAAGCTCAGCGAGCGCGGCTAGGGCGAGGGCCGCCAGGGCCGGTCCACCCTCGCCTGTCGGGACCATCTTGCGCATCCTCGTCCTCAATCCGAACACCAGCCCCGAGATGACCGAGCTGGTCCTGCGCGTGCTGGCGCCGATGACGCCTGCCGATGTCGAGCTCGTGCCGGCGACCGGTCGCTTCGGGGCGCGCTACATCTCCAGCCGCAGCGCCGGGGCCATCGCCGGCCATGCGGCGCTCGATGCCTTCGCCGAGCATGGCGCCGGGTGCGATGCGGTCTATCTCGCCTGCTTTGGCGATCCCGGGCTGATGGCGTTGAAGGAGGTGGCCGAAATCCCGGTGATCGGCATGGCCGAAGCGGCCTGCCGGCAGGCGGCTGCGCAGGGCGGGCGCTTCTCGATCGTCACCGGCGGCGAACGCTGGGGCCCGATCCTGACCGAATTCACCGCCGCGCTTGGATTGGACAGCCGGCTCGCCGCTGTCGAGACGGTGGCGCCGACCGGCGGCGACATTGCGGCCGATCCCGATGGCTCGATCGCGCTGCTGGCGCAGGCTTGCCGACGGACGGTCGAGCGCGACGGGGCGCAGGTGGTGATTTTGGGTGGCGCCGGGCTTGCCGGGCTCGCGGCGCGGGTCGAACCTCACGTCGGGGTACCGGTGATCTGCTCTACGCAGGCTGGTTTTGCTGCCGTGCTCGACGCGGCGCGCAATCCGCCGCCCAAGCCGAGCCAAGGCGATCTCGCGCTGCCGGCGGCTGTGCCGAGCATAGGGCTCTCGGCTGGCCTGGCGCACTTGCTAGGCGACGAGCGCTAACGCCGCCGTTGTCCGGATGGGCGAGCTGGTTGCGTGGCAGTTCCGTCCCCCTGAGGGGCAGCGAGCCAGATCATGTGCTTCGCGCCGCCGGCTCCGGCACGGGCACGCACCGTCTTCTCCTCGACGGCGAAGCCGGCCTGGCGCAGTCGCTGGGTGAAGTTGCGGTCGGGCCCCGCCGACCAGACCGCAAGCACGCCGCCCGGCCGCAGCGCAGCCTTCGCATGGCTGAGGCCGGCATGGTCGTAGAGCCGATCATTGGCCTCGACCATCAGCCCGTCCGGCCCGTTGTCGACATCGAGCAGGATCGCGTCATAGCGGCTCGGACCGCGGATGGCAGCCACGACGTCGGCTTCCTGCACGCTGACGCGGTGATCGTCGAGACAGCCGGCGAAGATCGGAGAAAGCGGGCCCCGCGCCCAGGCGATCACCGCGGGGATCAATTCGGTGACGACGACCTCTGCATCCTTCGGAAGCGCCGCGAGCGCGGCCCGGAGCGTGAAACCCATGCCGAGCCCGCCGATAAGCAGGCGCAGGCCCGGGCGCTGGCCGATCCGCTCGATCGCCAGCGTTGCCAACGCCTCTTCCGAGCCCTTGAGGCGCGAGTTCATCAGCTCGTTATGGCCGAGCGTGATCGAGAACTCGTCCTCGCCGCGGCGCATGAGCTTCAGCGTGCCGCCGCCGGGGATCGGGGCGGCGTCGAGCTGCGTCCAGGGCTTCATGCGCCTTCAGTCCAGCCGGGTGCGCTTGATGAAGGCACCCGCCTTCATGATGGCGGGCATATGCCGGCCCTGGCGGGTCAGCAGCGAGAGGTCCTGCAGCGGGTCGCCGTCGACGACGATCAGGTCGGCATGGGCGCCGGGCGCGATCGTGCCGATCTTGCCTTCGAGCTTCAGCAGCTTGGCCGCGACATGGGTGGCGGCGCCGATCACCTCATGGGCAGGCAGGGCCCGGCCGCGAATGACGAACTCCTCCGACTGGTGGCGGTGCATCTCGCCGAGCAGGTCGCTGCCATAGGCCATGGCGAGGCCGGCCTGCTTCATGATCGCCAGCGATTCCATGCCGGCGGCGCGGACGAATTCGACCTTGGCGACGGAATCGGGCGGGAAACCGAGCTTGCCGCCTTCGCTCGCGAGCTTGTCATAGGTGACGAGGGTCGGCACCGCGACGGCCCCGTTCTTCGCGGCGAGCTTGGCCGTCTCCGACTTGATCAGGTTGCAGTGCTCCAGCGAATGGACGCCGGCCTCGACGCAGCGGCGGATCGCCTCGTCGGTATAGACATGGGCGGAGACATAGGTTCCGGCCATGCGGGCTTCCTCGACCACCGCCTCCAGCTCGCCGACCGAGAAGCCGAGGAAATGGATCGGGTCGGTCGGCGAGGCGCAGCCGCCATTGGCCATGATCTTGATGAAGTCGGCGCCGCCCTTGAGCTCCTCGCGGGCAGCGCGGCGCACCTCGGCCTCGCCGTCGCAGATGCGGCCGAGGGCGCCGAGGCGATGGCGCGTGCCGGGCGCGAGCCGGTCGTCATAGCGGCCGCGGAAATCGGCATGGCCGCCGGTCTGGCTCAGCGCCTTGCCGGAGATGACGAGACGCGGCGTCGGGAAGTCGTGCTCCTGCGTCGCCTGCTTCAGGCCGAAATCGGCGCCGCCGACATCGCGCACGGTGGTGAAGCCGCGGAGCAGCATCTCGCGCATGATCACCAGCGAGCGCACCGTCACCAGCGAATCCGGCAGGGCGGCGTTGCGGCCGAGATCGGCGAGGCCGGCGATGACATGGACATGGGCGTCGATCAGGCCGGGCATCAGCGTGCGGCCCTTGAGGTCGACCACTTTCGCCTTCTCGGAGCGGATGCTCTTGCCGACCTCGCGGATCAGCCCGCCCTCGACCAGGACGGAGACCGGGGCTGCGCGCTCAGGGGCGGTGCCGTCGACGATGCGGGCGTTCTGGAACAGGGTCGCGGCCATAAGCTCAGTCCTTGCGTTTGAAATCGTGGTGGGTGCGGTTCAGCGCAGCAGCAGGGCGGCGAGCCAGAGGCCGAGACCGAAGACGATGTGATTGATCAGGCCGATGAGGCGGACCTGGTTGGCGTTCGGCCGCTTGCTGGCGGCGAGGCCGAAGCCCATGCCGGGCTGCAGGATGAACCAGCCGCAGCCGACGGTGACGACGCCGACGATCAGGGCCGGCAGCAGCGTCGGGTTGCGGGCCCAGTCCAGACCCCAGATCAGTATGACGATCCCGGCGAAGAGGGCGCCGATCAGGTAATGCATGATCCAGCCGATCGCGAGTTCGTTCGCGACGGGCGGCGTGTCGGCGATGGTGTCGTGCACGAAGCGACCGCGCGGCAGATAGGCGAACCAGCGCCCGACCATTGCCCAGTTCGCCAATGGGATGCCGAAGGCCCGGTTGAGGAAGATCGCCCAAAGATCGAGCAAGGCGGTCGCGCCGATGCCGATCGCGAGCGAGCGGCCGATCACTTCGAGCATGTCTATCCCCCAGGCCGTGAACCGCGCCGCCGGCTATGGAGGCGAAAGTACGCGATGGGGTCAATCGCCAGCAGGCTGAATGGACCCGCCCGCAGCGCAGGCGGGGCATGCGGCGGTGCGGCGCAGGAACCGCCAGGGGGCGTTGCTCGTTCTCCCCGCGTGCTTTCAAGCTGGGGTGAAGCGATGGCAGTGGGGACGGCGAGCAGGACGAACGCGACCGGGCCGCATGGCGCGCAGGAGCTGCCTTCGGTCATCGTCACCAGCTACAATCTCGAAATCCGCGATGGCGACGGCTTTCTCGGCGACAAGGCGAGCCGCGGCGCCTTCATGGACCATCTCGCCGAATTGCGCAGCCATCTCGCCGAGACCGGCGATGATCCGCTGGCGAAGGCCGGCAAAAGCGTGAGCAAGTCGGAGCTCGACAAGATGCTGACGGAAGGCGAGGCGCGCGAGGCGGCACTGGTGCTCTCGGCGGTCGAGCGCTTCGCCCAGTCGCTCGCCTTCGTCATCCGCCGCTTCCTGCGTCAGAAGGCCTGGAACCCGGTCGAGCGCATCGTCGTCGGCGGCGGCTTCCGCCAGAGCCGGATCGGGGAACTGGCGATCGCTCGGGCCGGCATCATCCTGCAGACCGAGGGCTATACGATCGAACTCGTACCCGTGCGCCATCATCCGGACGAGGCCGGGCTGGTCGGCAGCGCCCATCTCGCGCCCAAATGGATCTTCGAGGCTTATGACAGCCTGGTCGCGGTCGATATCGGCGGCTCCAATATCCGCGCCGGCATCGTCGAACTGCGCCAGGACAAGGCCTCCGATCTCAGCAAGGCGCGGGTCTGGGAAACCGAGCTCTGGCGCCATGCCGACGAGGAGCCGAGTCGCGAGCAGGCGGTGAAGCGGCTCGGCAAGATGCTTCGCGAGCAGATCGAGCACGCGCAGAAGGAAGGCCTGCGCGTCGCGCCTTTCATCGGCGTCGGCTGCCCCGGCCTGATCGAGCCGGACGGCGCGATCGATCGCGGCGCGCAGAACCTGCCCGGAAACTGGTCGAGCAGCCGCTTCAATCTGGTCGAGAGCATCCGCGAGATGGCGCCGGAGATCGGCGAGCACGACACCGTCGTGACCATGCACAACGATGCCGTCGTCCAGGGGCTGAGCGAGCTGCCCTTCATGCAGGATGTCGAGCATTGGGCGGTGCTGACCATCGGCACCGGGCTCGGCAATGCGAGCTTCCAGAATCGGGTGAAGCCGAAGGGCAAGGGGAAAGTGAGGAACGGCAAGAAGGACTGATCGTCCGTCTCACACTGCCCGCGTCATCCCGGACGGAGCGCAGCGGAGATCCGGGATCCATTCCTGAGCCCCACCGATAAGAGTTCCGGCATGGATCCCGGGTCTCCCTTCGGTCGCCCGGGATGACCCCGTAATGTGGGATGCTCTTTAGTCCCGCTTCGCCGGCAGCGCCCAGAGCAAGCCGCGGGTGACGATCGCCGGGAAGACGGTGAGATGGTCCTCGCCGGGAATGATTTCGCTCGAGAGCTTGAGGCCGGGATAGTTGCGCGAGCGCAGCGCCTGCTCGAACTCCCTGAGATCGGCGATCATGTCGGTCTTACCGTTATAGCGCGGATCGCCCGAAGCCTTGTCGATCGTCTCGTAGGAGGCGATCGCCATCAGCACATTCGCCTTCAGCTCCTTGTTGGCCTCGGCATAGGCGCGCTCGCGCTGGAACAGCACCTTCTGGTCGAACCAGAGCGAGGGGCTGCCGATGATGTAGTGCGAGAACAGTTTCGGCTCGCTCAGCAGCACAGAGAGGCCGAACAGTCCGCCATAGGAGTGGCCGGCATAGATGCTGCGGGTGGTGTCGGTGCGATAGGTCGCGGCGACGAAGGGCATCAGTTCCTCGGAGAGGAAGCGGCGATAGCCTTCCGCCTCGCCGAAGACCGGCGGTTTGCCGGACGGGTCGCGTGTCTTCTCGCCGTTCGGCGTCGGTGTGTAGTCGCGCCGGCGGCTGTATTCGGGTGTGTCGCCGACCGAATAGGACAGGCCGACCAGGATGAACTCCTCCAGCCCCTTGGCCCGGTTGCCGACCCGGCGCGCGATCGAGCGCACCAGCGGAAAGGCATAGTCGGCATCGGTGACGAACAGCACCGGGAAGCGCCGTCGCGGCTGGCTCTGATAGGATTCCGGCAGGCTGACGAAGATCTCGTAGTCGCGCTGCAGCGCCTTGGCGCGGATCGCCCTGACCTCGGTGCCCTTGAGGACGTAAGGCGGCGACGCGGTGGCCCCGGCTGCCGAGGCCGGCGGCTCGGCATCGGGCTCAGCGATGGCAGCGGTGGCGATCAGCATGAAGGCGACGAGGGCAGGCAGGCGAAGCATCCAGGACGTCTCCGACAGGACTGTGCCGGGATCGTGACGGCTATCTGGACTGTCGCCAAGGCCTATCGCCGCAGTCCCGGCGCCTCCAGCGCGAGCCCCTTGGCCCGCACGGCGAGATAGAGTTCGAGTGCGAGGTAGTCGTCGGAGCCATAGTCGAACTGCGTCGCCCTGACGCCGAGTGAGCAGGCCCGTAGGCGCCGGTGCAAAGAGCCGAGCCCGTTCCATTCGAGCCGGTAGGCCGGATAGCCGGTGCCGATGCCATAGCTGATCGTGTCGCCGCGCAGTTTCTGGCCGACGAGGCCGTCATGGCATTGCGTGCAGGCGAGATTGAGCTGGCCCTGCCGGCGCTCGTAGAAGGCCTTGCCGGCTTCATAGAACGGCTTGGCCGCGCCCTCCGCCGAAACCGCCAGTGGAACGCCCTTCGACAGCGAAGCGACATAGGCGGTGAGGCCGAGCAGCTCCTGGCTCTCATGGCCGAAGGCGGGTTGCCTCTGCTTCTCGACCCGGCACTGCTCGATCCGCCCTTCGAGATTGATCAGCTTGCCGGTCGCTGTATCGACCTGCGGGTAGCGGGCCGCGGCTCCGCGCAGGCTTTGCTTTGGATCGGAGTGGCAGGAGACACAGTTCGGCGCCGCGCCGTCGCGGCGACTGAACAGTTCCTCGCCCTGCTCGACCCAGAGCCAGCCGGGATTGCGGGCCTCGTCCTCCTGCTGGCGCTGCATCGGGGCTGAGAGGAAGGCGCTGCCTGGCTTGATCTCCTCGGCTGCCGCGGCGCCTGCCAGCGCGAGCAGTGCCATCGCAAGGGCGCGGCCGGCGGCGCTCATGTCACGACGAGATGGGCGGTGCGGGTGAAGGTCGCCCCGCCATCCTCGCGCCATTCGAAGGTGAGGTCACCGGTCTCGACGGCACGGGTGGTGAAGCTGACGAAGGGGTTGGCCGAAACGCCGGTGTGCATGTCGTAGCGGAAGACCGGCTCGCCGGCATAGGTCACGGTCAGCCGGTTGAGGATCTTGCGCGGGACCACACGTCCTTCGGCATCGACCTGGCCGCCGCGATCCATCGGATGGCGGACGAGGACGCGGATCTCGACGATCTCGCCGGCCTTGGCCTGCGCCGGCATGGTGATCCGGGCGTTGAATGCCATGGTGTCAGCCTCCGTCGATGCAGGCGCTCAGCGTCACCACGATGTCGGCATCGGCCATGACGTAGCCGCCACTGCTGAGCGCTGCGACGACCGCGACCTTCTGCGAGGTGGCGAGACGCAAGGTGGCGCGGATGTCGGCCCGGCCGCTGCGGGGCGTGAGATGGAAGCGGGCGACGTCGGGAAACGGGTTCTTCTCGGCGATGACATGGATCCAGCGGACATGGTCGGCCTCGGTCATCGGAGACTCGACCAGGATCGCGACGTCGACAGAATTGCCGTTCTCGACCAGCTGGGGGATGTCGAAGCTGATCCTACTGCGCTCGGGCGTTGCCCCTTCGGTGACGCGCGCGATCAGCTCGGCGAGAGCCGGCGGTGTCGCCGCCTGAACGGATGCAGGCAAGGCGACGAGCGCGAGGCCGGCGGTGCCGGCGGCCATGACCTCGCGGCGCGAGAGCGCCGGTTCAGGGCGTGCGCAGGCTGGCGAGATAGGTGACGACATCCTCGATCTCCTGGGCGGTCAGCGCCGGCCGATCGCGAAAGGCCGGCGCAACGTCTCGCAATCCTTGGTTACGAAAATAGGGCGGCATCACCGTCTGCGGATTGAGCAGGCTGGCATCGACGAGGCGCAGGCGCAGCTGTCCGGCATCGAGGCGGCTCGCGACGCCGGCGAGATCGGGGCCGATCGTGCCCTGGAAGGGCTCGTTCGGCTCCGGCACATGGTGGCAGATCAGGCAATTGCCTTGCGCGCGGTCGAGCACCAGTGCGCGCCCCCGGGTGGCATCGCCGACCTTACCGCCGAGCGGCGCGGGGATCGCGTCGCCGACGACGGTATAGGCTTCGAGCGCCCTCGCTGGCGCGCTCGCGAGCACCAGCAGCATCAGCGCCGTCCGGATCGCGACAGGCCTCACGCCTTGCGCAGATCCGTGTTCTTCAGCGGCAGGTTGCGCACGCGCTTGCCGGTGGCGGCGAAGATCGCGTTCAGCACCGCCGGCGCCGCGACCGCGATGGTCGGTTCGCCGACGCCGCCCCAGAAGCCGCCGGAGGGCATGATGATCGTCTCGACCGCCGGCATCTCGTCCAGACGCAGCACCTGATAGCTGTCGAAATTCTCCTCGACCATCCGCCCGTCCTTGACGGTGCACTCGCCATAGAGCGCGGCGGAGAGGCCGTAGACGAAGGAGCCCTCGACCTGGCGCTCGATCTGGGCCGGGTTGACGGCGTGGCCGGGATCGGTCGCGGCGGTGATCTTGTGGATCTTGAGCTTGCCCTCGGCATCGACCGAGACCTCGGCGACGGCGGCGACATAGGAGCCGAAGCCCATGGTCTGGCAGATGCCGCGATAGACGCCTTCCGGCGGCTTCGTCCCCCAGCCGGCCTTCTCGGCGACGGCATTGAGCACGGCGAGGTGCTTGGGATGGTCCTTCATCAGCGCCCGGCGGAATTCGAGCGGGTCCTTGCCGGCGGCATGGGCGAGCTCGTCGATGAAGCATTCCAGATAGATCGTGTTCTGGTTGAGGTTGACCCCGCGCCAGAAGCCTGGCGGCACATGCGGGTTGCGCATGGCGTGGTCGATCAAGAGGTTTGGCACGCCATAGCCGATCGAGGCTTCCGGCCCCGGCGGGTTGAGGCCCTGGAACACGGCTGGGTCGCGGCCGTTCTGGATGTTCTGCGGGAAGATGCCGGCGACGATCGACTGGCCGGAGATGCGCAGGTGCAGGCCAGTCAGGTTGCCGTCCTTGTCGAGCGCGCCAGTGAGCTTGCATTGCGTGGTCGGGTGGAAGCGGCCATGCAGCATGTCCTCCTCGCGCGACCAGATCAGCTTCACCGGCGTGCCGGGGATCTGCTTGGCGATGGTGACGACCTGGCGCACCCAGTCATGCACGGCGCCGCGCCGGCCAAAGCCGCCACCGAGATCGATCTTGTAGGCTTCGCATTTCGCCAGCGGCAGGCCGGAAGCTTCCGCTGTCGCGGCGAGTGCCGCCTCGCCGTTCTGCGTGGGCGTCCAGACCTCGCAGCGCTCGGGGGTGTAGAGCGCCGTCGCGTTCATCACCTCCATGCAGGCATGGTTCTGGAACGGGTAGGAATAGACCTGCTCGACGACGCGGGCGGCATTGGCGATGGCGGCCTTGACGTCACCGTTCTGGTTGCCGACCGCGGCCTGCGGGGCGTCCAGCCCTTCCTTCAGCCAGGCGGCGATGCTCTCGCTGGAGACCTTGGCGTGCTCGCCCTCGTCCCAGGTGACCGGCAGGGCATCGAGCGCGGTCTTGGCGCGCCACCAGGTGTCGGCGACGACGGCCACCGCGCTGTCACCGACCGGCAGGACGTGCTTCACGCCCGGCATGTCCTTGATCTTGGCGGCGTCGAAGCTCTTCACCTTGCCGCCGAAGACCGGGCAGTCCTTGATCGCGGCGTTGAGCATCCCCGGCAGCTTGAAGTCCATGCCGTAGACCTTCTTGCCGGTGGTCTTGTCGGCGGTGTCGAGCCGCTTCAGCGGCTTGCCGGCAATGGTCCAGTCCTTCGGATCCTTCAGTGGCACGTTGGCCGGGACGGGGGCCTGGAGCTTGGCCGCGGTCGCAGCGACTTCGCCGTAGCGGATCGAACGGCCGGAGCCCTTATGGGTGATCACGCCCTTGACGGCGCTGCATTCGGCTGCCGGTACCTTCCAGCCATCGGCCGCAGCCTGGACCAGCATCATCCGCGCGGCGGCGCCGCCCTTACGGACGTATTCGTGCGACTCGCGTACCCCGCGGCTGCCGCCGGTCGAGAAATTGCCCCAGACCCGGTTGCGGGCGAGGTTCTGGCCGGGCGTCGGATATTCGGTCGAGACCTTGGCCCAGTCGCAGTCGAGCTCCTCGGCGACGAGCTGGGCGAGGCCGGTCAGCGTGCCCTGGCCCATCTCCGAGCGGGCGATGCGGATCACCACCTTGTCGTCGGGATGGACCACGACCCAGGCGTTGATCTCCGGCACGGCGCCTTGAGCCTGCGCGTCCTCGGAGAAGGGGATGGCGAAGCCGAAGCTGAAGGCGCCGGCGGTTGCAGCCGAGCCCTTCAGGAGCGAGCGGCGGGAGAGCTTGGTGTCGGTCACAGAGGCTAGACTCATGGCATCCTCCTGATTGCGGATGGCGCAGCGGCGAGGCTGTGGCGCTCGAGCCGTGCGCGGGAAATGGGTGAGAGCGGATCAGCCGCGATTCATCTGGCCACCGGCGGCGACATCCTTGATGGCGGCCTTGACGCGGTTATAGGTGCCGCAACGGCAGATATTGGTGATCTCGCTGGCGATATCGGCATCGCTCGGCTTGGGATTGGACTGCAGCAGGGCGGCTGCGGCCATGATCATGCCGCTCTGGCAGAAGCCGCATTGCGGCACGTCGTGCTCGATCCAGGCCTTCTGGATCGGATGATTGCCGTCAGGCGAGAGCCCCTCGATGGTGACGATCTTCTGCTCGGCGGTGAGGGCGCTCACCGGCATCGAGCAGGAGCGGGTGGCGACGCCGTCGATATGCACGGTGCAGGCGCCGCATTGGGCGACGCCGCAGCCATATTTCGTGCCGGTCAGGCCGATCTGCTCGCGGATCACCCAGAGCAGGGGCGTATCGTCCTCGACTGCAACCTCGATCGTCTTGCCGTTGATGCTGAGCTTAGCCACCGCAAACCTCCCGGTTTCGATCCCAAGGTCGGCGAGAGAGCCAGCGCGCCTCACCGTTCATTCAAGGCAGCCCCATCAGAGGCCGGATGTTCCTTGGAAGAATTCAAACCCAGAAGCGCGGCTGCCGCCAGAGGTTGTGCGGTCACCTGTGATCACGGTCGCGTTGAACCGCTTTAATGCGAGCTCACGATGATCCAGGCGGCTTTCTTCAGTGCTGCCATGATGCTGTCCGGTTTTCTGTCGCAGACACGCAGCCCTCAGATGCGCCGGCATCGGCGCTCCTCTCACAGGAATGTGATGCCCTTGCCCGACCTTCGCCCGGCGGAGCCGCAGAGCCCAGAATCCGGTTGTATCGCCGTTTCGTCGGAGACGCTTGCTTTCGGCGTGGTGCAATGGCGAGGCTGCGCGACCAAGCGAATCAGCCCGGCAGGACCGCAATGTCGATGATTTCCGGCCTCGACCGAGTCTTCCGCCGCGCCGGCAGGGCGATGCTGCTGGCGCTCATGCTGCTGATCGTGCCGCTGATGGCGCTGGCGCAAACCGCGGATACGACCAGCCCGCGCGCCCGCCTGGATTCGATCCGGGGCGAGCTCACCCAGATCGAAGGCTCGCTCGCCAATCCGAATGTCTCGGACGGTGAATTGCAGCGCCAGCGGCTGCGGCTGCAGCCCCTGCTCGACCAGCTGCGGATCCTCACCGACGAGCAGGCGCCGCGTACCGAGCAGGCCAAGCTCAGGCTCGACCAGCTCGGGGCGAAGCCCGACGCCAATGCGCCGCCCGAGACGCCAGACGTGGCTCGCGAGCGCGAGACCCGCACCAAGACCTTCACCGAGGCGGACGAGACCCTGAAGATCGGGCGCGCCACACTGCTGCAGGGCGAGCAGCTGCAGGGGTCGATCGCCGATCTCAGGCGTGATCGCTTCGCCAAGGCGCTGTTCGCGGCCGGCCCGTCGATCCTCAACCCGGAGGTGTGGTCGGCGACGCTGACGGCCTTCCCGTCCGATCTGCGCGCCTCCCAACTGATCTTTGGCGACTGGCTCTCGGTCTTCACCACCGCCCTGTTCAGCGCCCGAGGCGTCCTGGTCGCGCTGTCCTTCCTCGGCGCGATCGCGCTTTACGTCGCGCGCGCCCGCTACATGCCGCGGCTGACCGCAAGGCTCGCGGCGAGCGTCGATTCGAGCGACCGCCATATCCTTTATGCGGCGCTGATCCGCGTTGTCGCGCGGACGGCGCCGCCGGCGCTGGCGAGCTGGCTGATCTATGCCGGCCTGAACACGGCCGGCCTGCTGCCGCCGCGGATCCAGCCGGTGATCCTCGCCGCGGTCTTCGGCCTCGCCCTGTTCGCCTTCGTCCAGGCGCTGGTCGATGCGCTGTTCGCCCCCGGCGAGCCGCAGCGGCGCCTCGCCAGCGTGATGGAATCGACCGCGAAGACCGTGACCTGGCTCGCTGGCTCGCTCGCCATCGTCATGGCGATCGGCAAGGTGCTTGAAGCCTGGCTGCAGGCGATCGCCGCCGGCCTCACTCTCTCGATCATCGTGCGCGGCGTCGTCGCCACCGTCTTCGCGATCACCCTGATCGCCGGGCTGTATCGCCTGCGCGACAATCAGGAGATCGAGGAGGAGGCGTGCCTGGGCCCCTATGTCCCGGTCGACGGTGCGAGCCTCGGACCGGTGCGGATTCTGGGCTGGATCGTCGGAATCGCCATCATCCTGGCGCTGCTGCTCGGCTATGTCGTGCTGGCGACCTTCCTGACCGAGCAGGTGATCTGGCTCGGCATCCTCGCCGCCGTCTTCGTGCTGCTGATGCAATTGGTCGATCTCGGCATCCTCAGCCAGCTCACCGGCGAGGGCCGTTTCGCGCTGACGCTGCGGGCGGGGATCGGCCTGCGTGCGGCGACGCTGCAGAAGATCGCCGTCGTGCTTTCCGGCGCCCTCAAGATCGTGCTGATCGTCGTCACGATCATGCTGGCGCTGGCGCCCTGGGGTCTGGAATCGACGGATCTGACGACGTCGCTGCGAGCCGCCTTCTTCGGCTTCCAGGTCGGCGGGGTCACGGTCTCGCTGTCCTCGATCGTGGTGGCGATCCTGCTCTTCGCGCTCGGCCTCGGCGCGACGCGCTCGCTGCAGCGCTGGCTCGAAGGCAAGTTCCTGCCGACGACCTCGCTCGACCCAGGCCTGCGCAATTCGATCACCACGGCAGCCGGCTATGTCGGCTATGCCGCCGCGGCGGCGATCGGCTTCTCCTCGCTGGGCCTCAGCCTGGAGCGACTCACCCTCGTCGCCTCGGCGCTCTCGGTCGGTATCGGTTTCGGCCTGCAGTCGGTGGTGTCGAACTTCGTCTCCGGCCTGATCCTGCTCTGGGAGCGGCCGATCCGGGTCGGCGACCAGGTGCTGGTCGGCGACGCCGAGGGCATCGTCAAGCGCATCAATGTCCGCTCGACCGAGATCGAGACCTTCGATCGCTCGTCGGTGATCGTGCCGAACTCGAATCTGGTCTCGGGCGTGGTGCGCAACCGGGTCCGCTCCGACCGGACGGGCCGGGTTCTGATCTCGATCAGCGTGCCGCGCCGGCTCAACCCGACCGAGGTCCGGGCCATGCTGCTCGATGCCGCGGAGGCGCATGGCGACGTGCTGAAGAAGCCGCCGCCGAACGTGCTGTTCAAGAAGCTCGGCACGACGACGATGGATTTCGACCTGATCTGCGTGGTCGGCGATGTCGACATTGTCGGGCGCGTCACCAGCGACCTGAACTATGTCATCCACAAGCGCTTGAGCGAGCTGGAGACCCCGGTCCCGACCGAGCTCACCGTCAAGGGGCTGGAGGGCGTCGAGCACTCGCTCGGCGAGATCGCCGCCGCGGTGTCGAAGGAGGTCGGCCGCCGCGCCAAGCCGGCGAGCGGGCGCGTCACGGTCAAGCGCTCGGGCCCCGAGCCCGAGGCCGAGGCGGAGCCCGAGGAAACGCCGGCCCCGCCGCCCGCCAAACCAGAACCGGCCGCGAATGGCGGCAAGGACGAGACCAAGGACTGATGCAATGCGCCTTTTCCCCGCTCGCTTCGCGCGCCCGCTCGGGCTGCGCTCGATGAGCTGCCCCGCCGCGCTCGCCGCAGCCTTGTCGATGCTGAACCTCGCAGGCTGCACCGAGCCGGTGCGCACGCAGCCGGCCTTCTACCGCGATCTCGGCTCGCCCTCGGCTAGGGTCGATGCCGAGGCGGCGCGCGCGACGATCTCGGCCTACCGGCTGAATGCCGGCCTCGGCGCCCTGAAGCTCGATCCGGAGCTGATGCAGGCAGCGGAGCAGGAGGCCGCCGCCATGGCAGCGGCCGACAAGCCGGCCCAGGCCGAGGCGGTGAAGGCGAAGCTGGCGCGGGCCGGCCAGCCGGGCGCCGAGGCCAATCTCTCGGCCGGCTATCGGCGGCTCGCCGAAGCCTTCTCCGGCTGGCGCGACTCGCCGCAGCACGACCGGGTGATGAAGGCGCCGAACGCGACCCGGATGGGTATCGCCTCCGCCTATGCGGCCGGCTCGAAATACCAGGTCTACTGGGCGCTGGTGGTCGCGCCCTGAGCGGGCTCGGCTGGCACGCTCATTCGATCGCGAAGTCGAAGGCGGTTCCGGGAAACGGCTCCTTCGCCAGCGTGAAGTGCCACCATTCCTTGCCGTAGCCGCGGAAGCCTTCGGCCGCCATGGCGGCGGCGAGGGCGGCCCGGTTGCGGCGCGCCTCGGCGCTGATCCCGGGATGGTCGCGCGCGCTCTTCTCCGAAAAGCAGTCGAAGCTGGTGCCGAGATCGAGGCTGCTCTCGCGCGGGCGGATAGCGAGCGGGCCGTCGCAGGGCCCGGCATCCGCCGGCGTCGGCAAAGCGGCCTCGCCGGCGCGGATGAGGCCGACATCGACGGTGGAGCCGCGCGAATGGCTCGAATTGCCGGCGATGTAGCCTCTGGCGACGAGATCGCCCCGGGCGATGCCGGGATGGAAGATGCGGCCGAGATCGGGAGCACCCGGCCGCTTCACCCAGTCATTGAAGGCGGCGACGGCTCGCGCCGGGCGGTAGCAGTCGAACAGCTTCAGGCCGTAACCCTGCTTCGCCAGCCGCATCTCGACACGGACCAGCGCCTCCGCAGCCAGGCGCGTGAGCACGCATTCGGCCCGGCCATAGCCGGATACGGGCGCGCCGGTGAAATTGAACGGCGTCGCATAGCGCATGTCCTGTGCGATCGCGGGTGCAAGCTCGCGCAGGCGCACGAAGCCTTGGGGCAGCGGTTCGGCTTTTGCGGGCTGCGAGGCGAGCACGAAGAGTACGGCGGCCAGCGCCAGCCTGTCGATCGCTGGGCGCGGCATCCCCCGGCTCAGGGCTTGGCGCCGACCGGCAGCGGCGGCGCATCCGCCTTCAGCACGATGCCGACGCGGCGGTTGAAGGCGAGATAGGGATTGTCCTTGACCAGAGGCTCGGTGTCGGCCTTGCCGGTGACCGAGCTGAAGCGCTCGTCGGGCACTCCTCCATTGCCGAGAATCTCGCGCACCGCCGAGGCGCGGCCGACCGAGAGCGCCCAGGGATTGCCGAGCGCGATCGTGCCCGGGCGCTGCGCCGCGGTGTGGCCGGTGATCGCGATCTTGTTGGGCATGCGCCGCAGCGTCGGCGCGATCGCGGCGAGGAGCTTGCGCATGCGCTCGTTCGGCTGGACCGAGCCTTCGTCGAACATGGCGCGGCCGTCCTGATCGACCAGCTGGATGTCGATGCCCTGCTCGGAAACCTCGACCAGGATGTTGCGCGAGAGTTCGCCGATTTCCGGCATCTCGCGCAAAGCCTGGCGCAGGGAGGCGGCCGCGAGAGCAAAGCCGCGGTCGTGGGTGGCTGAGACCAGCCCATCCTCCTTCTGCTGGTTGTGGTTCGGCGCGGTATTGTCGGAGGCGTCCTCGATCGGTCGGACATAGGCGTTCTTGACGTGCGTCTTGGTCGGGATGCCGTCGACCTCGACGATGCCGGCGAGCTTGAAGTCGCGCTGCGTGCCGAAGGCCTCGCGCATCGAGCCGGCGACGATCTGGAGTTTCTGCTTGTCCTGGCTCGAATAGGCGGCGACCATGACGAAGAAGCTCATCAGCAGTGCCATCAGGTCGGCGAAGGTGACGAACCAGCCGTGGCCGCCATGGGCTCCGCCCTTCTTGCGTGCCATGGATCAGCTCTCAGCTGGCTTCCGCCATCTCGGCCCGGTGATGATCGGGCAGATAGGCGAGCAGCATTTCGCGCACCAGTGTCGGGCTCTTGGCGTCGCGCATCTGCAGCACGCCGTCGATGATCAGCGTGCGCGAGATCTCCTCTTCCTCGAGCTTGATGTGCAGCTTGTCGGCCAGCGGCAGGGTGATCATGTTGGCGATGATCGCGCCATAGAGTGTCGCCAGCAGCGCGGTCGCCATGGCCGGGCCGAGCTTGGAGGGGTCGGACATGTTGGCGAACATCGTCACCATGCCCAAGATCGTGCCGATCATGCCCCAGGCCGGGGCGCAGTCGCCGATGGCGCGATAGACCTTGGAGCCTTCGTCGAGCCGCTGCAGGAAGTTGTCGCGGTCGCGCTCCATCGTGTCGCGGATGAAGTCCTTGTCGTAGCCGTCGGCGATGTAGCGCAACCCTTGCGCCAGGAAGGGGTCGGAGACCTCGACATTCTCGAGCGCGACCGGGCCGCTCTTGCGGTTGATCTCGGCGACGCGGGTGATTTCCTCGATCAGCTCGCGCGGATGGACCGAGCGCATGGTGAAGGCGAAGCGCAACCCCATCGGCAGGCCGTGCATGATCACCGAGAACGGGAAGCGGACCATGGTGGCGGCAGTGGCGCCGCCGAAGATGACGATGACGGCATGCTTGTCGAAATAGGCGGCGAAATTGCCGCCATCGATCATGATCAGGCCGACGAGCACGCTGATGCCGGCCATGATACCTACGCCGGTCGCGATATCCATGAGCTACCTCAGACCGGCCTAAGCAGCCGCAACGCGAACGCAACGCCACGCTTCCGCGGACATCATGAGGAGCGGCCATTGAAGGAAGCGTTAAGGTTTGAGGACTTGCTCACGCCGCGCCGTTGTCTAAAGCTGCGCTGCGATGTCTTTGCTTGCGATCTATGCCCGCGTTCTCGGCGAGCTCGGCCCGGAACGGCGCCTCGGACTCATTCTCGCCCTCGCCAACGTCGCGTTGGCGGGCGCGGCCTTCGCCGAGCCGATGCTGTTCGGCGCTCTGATCGACAAGCTGACCAGCCTGCAGACCTCCGGCACGCGCCCGAGCTGGGCCGACATCAGCGTCCTGCTCGGCGCTTGGGTCGGCTTCGGCCTGTTCAACATCGCCGCCGGTGTCTTCGTCGCGCTGTTCGCCGACCGATTGGCGCATCGCCGGCGCCTCGCGGTGATGGCGAATTATTTCGAGCATGCGCTGACCCTGCCGCTCGCCTACCACACGCAGACCCATTCCGGCCGCGTGCTCAAGGTGATGCTGGAAGGGACCAGCGGCATGTGGGCGCTCTGGCTCTCCTTTTTCCGCGAGCATTGCGCCAGCTTCGTCGCGCTCTTCATCCTGCTGCCGTTCACGCTCTGGAAGAACTGGCAGCTCGGCCTGGTGCTGATCTTCCTCGTCGTGCTGTTCGGTACGCTCACCGCCTTCGTGCTGCGCAAGACCGACAAGCTGCAGAGCAATGTCGAGGCCTATCATTCCAGCCTTGCCGAGCGGGCCTCGGATGCGCTCGGCAACGTGCCGGTGATCCAGAGCTTCACCCGGATCGAGGCCGAGGTTCGCGGCCTGCGCAACACCATCACCAGCCTGCTCGAAGCGCAGATCCCGGTGCTGACCTGGTGGGCGGTCGCGACCGTCGCGACCCGCGCCTCGGCAACGCTGACCGTGCTCTCGATCTTCGTCGTCGGCACCTGGCTGCTGATGCAGGGGATGACCACGGTCGGCGAGATCGTCACCTTCATGGGTTTCGCCACCATGCTGGTCGGGCGGCTCGAGCAGATCGTCGCCTTCGTGAACTTCATCTTCATGCAGGCGCCGAAGATGCGCGAGTTCTTCGAGGTGATCGACACGCTGCCGGCGGTGCGCGATGTGCCTGGCGCGCCCGATGCCGGCCGGCTCGAGGGCCGCATCGCCTTCGACGACGTCTCCTTCTCCTATGACGGCAAGCGTGCCGCTGTCGCCGACGTCTCCTTCGACGTCAGGCCCGGCGAGACGATCGCGATCGTCGGCTCGACCGGCTCGGGCAAGTCGACCACCCTCGGCCTGCTGCACCGCGCCTTCGATCCGCAATCGGGCCGCATCCTCGCCGATGGCCGCGATATCCGCGAGATCTCGCTGCTCTCGCTCCGGCGCAATATCGGCGTGGTCTTCCAGGAGCCGATGCTGTTCGCCCGCTCGATCCGCGAGAACCTCACCGTCGGCAAGCCGGACGCGACCGATGCCGAGATGATGGAGGCGCTCGACCGGGCGCAGGCGACCGAGGTGATGGCGCGCCAGACCGACGGGCTCGACACCATCGTCGGCGAACGTGGCCGCACCCTCTCCGGCGGCGAGCGCCAGCGCCTGTCGATCGCCCGCGCCCTGCTGAAGAACCCACCGATCCTGATCCTCGACGAGGCGACCTCGGCCCTCGATGCCGCGACCGAGGTGAAGCTGCAGAAGGCGCTGGACGAGGTGATGAAGGGTCGCACCACCTTCGTCATCGCCCACCGCCTCGCCACCATCCGCAATGCCGACCGCATCCTGGTGTTCGAGCAGGGCAAGGTGATCGAGATGGGCTCCTTCGAGGAGCTCGTCGCCAAGGGTGGGCGCTTCGCGGCGCTGGCACGGGCGCAGTATCTCGTCACCGACAAGCCGGTCGTGACCGAGCCGTCCTCGCTGGCGAGCAAAGGAATCGTCGACGGCTGAGCAGGCATCGCTTCGCTTACCCGCGAGGTAATCGACCTGATGCCGCTGCTGTCGCATGGTCCCCGGCATCACGGGCCTCCCGGCCCGCTACGCAAGGGAATCCGACCATGACTGCCTACGCCATTGCCCATCTGCGCGATGTCGATCTCAACGCCGAGATCGTCGATTACATCAAGCGTATCGACGAGACTCTCGTGCCTTTCGGCGGCCGCTTCCTGATCCATGGCGTGACGCCGGAAGTCATGGAAGGTCCTTGGGACGGTGATCTCGTCGTCATCGCCTTTCCGGATCGCGACGCTGCCCATGCCTGGTACGCTTCACCGGGCTATCAGGCGATCCTGCCGCTCAGGACGCAAAATTCGCGCAGCGCCGCGATCATCCTCGACGGCGTGCCCGACGGCTACAAGGCTGCCGATTTCCTGGCGAAGCTGGGCTGAGCCTTCGCTCTTTGCTGCCGATCGGACAGCAGTCCCCGAGCGGATGAACAATCGCGTGTCACACGCGTGCCGTTGTGAGATCATTTTCGGCACTTACTCGCCGGTTTCATTTCAACGCGGACCCATTGCCGACATGATGATCGCCCGTCTCGCCTGCGCCTGGGCCTCGGTTGCAGCCTTCCAGCTCTTCGGCGGCACGCTGCTGGCGCAGCTCGGCGCGCCCCTGCCATCGCTGCTGATCTTCGCCTGGTTGCTCGGCATCATCGTCTGGTCGGCCTTCGGCGTGGTGCATGAGGCCGAGGAACTGGCGCACCGGCTCGGCGAACCCTATGGCACGCTGATCCTGACGCTTTCGATCGTGATCATCGAGGTGGCGCTGATCTCGGCGGTGATGCTCGGCGCCAAGGGCGCGCCGACACTCGGGCGCGACACGATGTTCGCGGTGCTGATGATCGTGCTCAACGGCGTCGTCGGCATCGGCCTTTTGATCGGCGGCCTCAGGCACTTCTCGCAGGGCTACAACCTCAAGGGCGCCTCGGCCTATCTAGCGGTGATCATCCCGCTGACACTGATCCCGCTGGTGCTGCCGAACTTCACCACCTCGACCTCGGACGGCACGCTGACCAATTTCCAGTCGATCGCCTTCTCGCTCTTCACCCTGCTGCTCTACGGCGCCTTCCTGATCCTGCAGACCGGCCGGCACAGCGTCTTCTTCAAGGAGCCGGCGACCGAGTCGAACATGCCCTATGGCGCCGCCTATGCCCGGGCCAGGACGCAACCCGATGCGGAACCGGCGTCCGATGCCGAACCGGCGGAGGAACCGGCGCATCCGCCTGCGGGTGGCTCGACCTCGTCCCATGTCGTGCTGCTGCTCGCCAACATCCTGCCGATCGTCATCCTGGCGAAGAGCCTCGCCGTGGTGCTGGATTTCGGCATCGCCAAGCTCGGTGCGCCGGTGGCGCTCGGCGGCATCCTGATCGCCATGGTGGTGTTCACGCCCGAATGCATCGCAGCGCTCAAGGCGATCACCGCCAACCAGCTGCAGCGGGCCATCAATCTCTGCCTCGGCGCCGCTGCCTCGACGCTCGGTCTGACGGTTCCGGCCGTGCTGGTCATCGGCTTGCTCACTGGCCAGCAGGTCGTGCTCGGCCTTTCCGGCACCAATATGGTGATCCTGTCGATGACGCTGCTGCTCTCGACGCTGACCTTCACCGGCACGCGCACCACTATGCTGGAAGGCGCAGTGCACCTCTCGGTGTTCTTCGTCTTCCTGGTGCTGGTCTTCAGCCCCTGACGATCAGGCTCGGCGGCCGGCTTGACGCAGCAAGCCTCTGTCTGTACCAATCGGTAAAATCTTGACCGATTGGTACAGGAGAGTTGCCGTGAGTGAAGCAAGACCACCTTTTCCGCCGTTTAGCGAGGACACCGCGATCCTGAAGGTCAGGGCCGCGGAGGACGGCTGGAACGGCCGCAATCCGGCGCGGGTCGCGCTGGCCTATACCGAGGATTCGCGCTGGCGGAACCGGGCCGAGATCTTCGAGGGGCGGGCGGCGATCGAGGCCTTCCTCACCCGCAAATGGCAGCGCGAGCTCGATTATCGATTGATCAAGGAGCTCTGGGCCTTCACCGGCAACCGCATCGCCGTGCGCTTCGCCTATGAATGGCGCGACGATTCCGGGCAGTGGTATCGCTCCTATGGCAATGAGAACTGGGAGTTCGCCGGGAACGGCCTGATGGCTCGCCGCCATGCCAGCATCAACGACCTGCCGATCGCGGAAGCGGCGCGGAAGTTCCATTGGGATGCGTCCGGCCCGCGCCCGGCCGACCATCCCGGCCTCAGCGATCTCGGCCTATAAGGGCTGATGGCAAGACGAATCAGCGAGCGGTCCGATCTGCTGCCGGTGCTCGGCGAGGTCTTCCGCGATCACGGTTTCGAGGCGGCGAGCCTGTCTGTGATCGGCGCGCGTACCGGGCTCGGCAAGGGCAGCCTCTATCACTTCTTCCCCGGCGGGAAGGAGGAGATGGCCAAGGCCGTGCTCGACGAGATCGACGGATGGTTCGAGAGCGAGGTGTTCCGGCCGCTACGCGAGGGCCAGGATGCCGCGGCTGCGGTCGAGGCGATGCTCGTCGCGGTCGACGCCTATTTCCGTTCGGGCCGGCGCATCTGCCTGGTCGGGGCGCTGGCCCTGGCCGATTCACGCGAGCGTTTTTCCGCGCAGATCGCCGGCTATTTCTCCGCCTGGCAGGAGGCGCTCGCCGGGGCGCTCGCCCGCAGCGGCCATGCCGATCCGGAAGCGCTGGCGGAGGAAATCCTGGCCTTGATCCAGGGAGGCCTCGTCCTGGCGCGAGCCCATGACGAGGCCGGCGTTTTCACAAGGCTGCTCGCAAGGCTGCGGCTAAAGCTGCGGCCCGCGGGCCAGTGAGCGATCCGGTCGCCATCAGGCGGCGGCCGCGGGCTCCTGCTCACGCGGGCCATTGCCGGCCGGCGCGACCCTGAGCGCCGTCAGCCGATTCCTGCTCTTGCGCATCACCTCGAAGCGGAAGCCGTGGAAGGTGAAGGCCTGGCCGGCATCGGGAATGGCGCGGGCTTCGTGGATGACGAGCCCAGCGATCGTCGTCGCCTCGTCATCGGGCAACTGCCAGTCCATGGCCCGGTTGAGATCGCGGATCGGCACGCCGCCGTCGACGATGACGGCGCCGTCCGGCTGCTGGCGCAGGCCGGGCACGGCGACGTCGTGCTCATCGCGGATGTCGCCGACGATCTCCTCGAGGATGTCCTCGAGCGTCACCAGCCCCATCACCTCGCCATATTCGTCGACGGCCAGGGCGAAATGCGTCTTGCGGGCGAGGAAGGCCTTGAGCTGCTCGGGCAGCGGTGTGTTCACCGGCACGAACCAGGGCTCCAGCGCGATCTGCGCGACATCGAGCCTGCAGGCGTCGCCGCCGGCGGCGTCGAGCGCGCGCAGCAGGTCCTTGGCATGCAGGATGCCGACGATGTTCTCGGGCTTGTCGCGCCAGAGCGGCATGCGGGTATAGGGCGAGGCCAGGACCTCGCGCACGATCGCCTCCGGGCCGAGATCGAGATTGATCGTGCGCATCTTGGTGCGGTGGATCATCACATCGGCGACTTCGAGCTGCTTCAGGTCGAGCAGGCCGCTGACCATGTCGCCGTCGGCCTTCGCGACGGTGCCCTCCTGGCGCATCAATTCGACCTGGTCGCGCAGGATCTCGTCGATCGCCAGTACCGGGCGCTGCGAGTCGATCCGTAGGCCGAACAGGCCGAGCGAACGGCGGGCGAACCATTGCATCAGCCGGACCGGCGGACCGAGCAAAGCGAGCAGGCGCGCCACCGGCCGCACCAGCTTGAGCGCCATCCGCTCAGGCTCCGCGACCGCAGCCATGCGCGGGGCGAGTTCGCCGAGCACGACGACGATCAGCGCGACCGCGATCGCAAGGCAGGCCGCGCCGCTGACGCCGAAGGAGGCGAGCGCCGCATAGGCGGCGAAGCTCGCCGTCGCGGTCTTTACCAGCGTCCGCGCCAGCAGGAAGACACCGCTCAGGCGTTCGCGGTCGCCGAGCACGCGCAGCGCGATCGCGGCACGGCGGCTGCCGGCCTTCTCCTGCTGGACGAGCTTGGCGCGCGAGATTGCATGCAGCGCCGCATCGGCTGCGGCGAGGAAGCCGGTCAGGAACACGCCGAGCGCGACGACGGCGATGGCGAGCCAGGGATCGAGATGCGGGATGGCGACCATGGAGGAAGCGCTCAGGTTCCCGCGAGTTCGCTTTCGATGAAGTCATGCGCCGCCTCGGTGGCGACGCCGGGCGCGATGAAGCTCCTGCCGATGCCATGCGCCAGGATGAAGGTCAGCGCGCCGCGCTTGACCTTCTTGTCCTGGGTCATCGCCTCGACGATCTCGGCGGCCGTGCCGCTGCCGCCCGGCACGTCCTGCAACCGGGTCGGCAGGCCGACGGCGGCAAGATGGGCGGCGACGCGGCCGGCATCCTGGCCCGGGCAGAGGCCGAGGCGCTGCGAGAAGCGGAAGGCGAGGCAAAGCCCGATCGCGACCGCCTCGCCATGGACGAGGCGGGTCGAGTCGTAGTGGGTCAGGCGCTCCAGCGCATGGGCGAAGGTGTGGCCGAGATTGAGCAGGGCCCGGTCGCCATCCTCGCGCTCGTCGCGCGCCACCACCGCGGCCTTGGCCCGGCAGGCGGTCGCGACGGCATGGTCGCGCTCCGGCCCGCCTTCCATGACGCGGCGCCAGTTGACCTCGCACCAGTCGAAGAAGCCGGCGTCATCGATCAGCCCGTACTTCACCACCTCGGCATAGCCGGCCTTGAACTCGCGCTCGCTCAGCGTATCGAGCAGGGCGGTGTCGCAGACCACCAGCGCCGGCTGGTGGAAGGCGCCGATCAGATTCTTGCCGTGGCTGGAGTTGATGCCGGTCTTGCCGCCGACGGAGGAATCGACCTGGGCGAGCAGGCTGGTCGGGATCTGCACCAGCCGGACGCCGCGGCGCAGCACCGAGGCGGCAAAGCCCGAGAGATCGCCGACGACGCCGCCGCCGAGCGCGATGACGAGGTCGTTGCGCTCGATCTTGGCGGCGAGCAGACCGTCGCAGAGCTCGATGAAGCGGGCATAGGATTTGGACGCCTCGCCCGGCGGGATCGTCAGCCGCGTCGCCGTGACGCCGGCCTGCTGCAGGCAGGATTCGAGCGCCGGGGCATGCAGGGCAGCAAGATTCTCGTCGGTGACGACGGCGGCGCGTGCGCCCGGAAAGCGGCGGGCGATGAGCTCGGCGGCCTCACAGAGCTGATGGCGGCCGATCAGGATGTCATAGGAACGCTCGGCCAATGCGACCGGTACGACGATGCGTTCAGCTGCAGGGGCAGCCTGGGCCAAAGCGTTCATTCCTTGCCTTCCTGGCGCAGCCGCCGATCGAGCGCGGCCATCGCGTCCTCGACGACGACCTCGTGCGGATCGTCGCGCGAGATCAGCGTGATGTCGGCGAGCGCATAGATGGGCTCGCGTTCGGCCAGCATCCGGCGCATGGTCGCTTCGGGGTCGGTGGTCTGGAGCAGCGGACGGTTGCTGCGCTTGCGGACGCGGCGCATCAGAACGTCGAATTCGGCCTTGAGCCAGATCGAGATGCCGAGCTCGGCGATGCGGGCGCGGGTATCGGCATTCATAAAGGCGCCGCCGCCGGTCGCCAGCACGAGAGGGGCGCGGGTCGCCAGGATGCGGGCGATGACGCGACGCTCGCCGTCGCGGAATTCGCTCTCGCCGCGCTGGGCGAAGATCTCCGGGATCGTCATGCCGGCGGCGGTCTCGATCTCGGTGTCGGCATCGACGAAGGGCAGGCCGAGCCGGGCGCCGAGGCGCTTGCCGGTCGCGCTCTTGCCCGAGCCCATCATGCCGACCAGTACGACCGCGCGCCCGCCGAGCGCCGCCCGCAAGGCTTCCCGGTCCACCTGTTCGATAACCTCTGCCATGACCATCAGACGTTTTTCCTCAGGGTCGCTCTAGCATGACGATCGCGGTACCGCCATGTGCGATGCAGGGTGGCTTGATCGGGGCTGCTGAGTCGGGCCGGTAGCGCCGCGACGAGGCTGGTGGGTGCATGGTGCCGGTGGCTGGAAAGGACTGCGGGATCGCCGCCTTGCGGGCGCCCTTCGTGCTGCTGGAGGATCGCGGCGGGGCAGGGCAGGCGCTGCTGTTCGCCGAGCCTGTCGAGATCGTCGCTGCGACTGAACCGGCCGAGATTGCCGAAGCGTTCGCCCGCATCGAGGCCGGTCTGACGCGCGGCCTCCACGCGGCGGGCTTCCTCTCCTATGAGCTCGGCTATGCCTTCGAGCCGCGGCTGGCCGGGCTGCTGCCGGCGCAGCGGAGCCTGCCGCTGCTCTGGTTCGGCCTGTTCGCGGCGCCGCGCAGCATTCCACCAGGGGAACTCGACCAGGGTTTCGCAGCGCTGTGCCCGCTGCCGCTCGACAATCTGACGTTCGGACTGGATGAGGCCGGCCATGCCGCGGCGGTGCAGCGCGTGCTCGACTATCTTCACGCCGGCGACGCCTATCAGGTCAACCTGACCTTTCCGATCCGCTTCCGCTACTCCGGCGATCCGCTGGCGCTCTACGGCGCGCTGCGGGCGAGCCAGCCCGTGGGCCATGGCGGCATGGTCGCGACGGGAAAGGCGAGCATTCTCTCGGTCTCGCCCGAGCTGTTCATCGAGACGGCGGACGGGCGTGCGGTCACACGGCCGATGAAGGGGACGGCGGCGCGCGGCGCCGATGCGCCGTCCGATGAGGCGGCGCAGGCTGCGCTGCGGGCCGACCCGAAGCAGCGGGCCGAGAACCTCATGATCGTCGACCTCTTGCGCAATGATCTCAGCCGGATCAGCGAGCAGGGCTCGGTCAAGGTTCCCGCGCTGTTTAGCGTCGAGACCTATCCGGGCTTCCACACGCTGACCTCGACGGTCACCAGCCAATTGCGGTTGGGATTGTCGCTCTTGGAGCAGATGCAGGCGTTGTTCCCCTGCGGTTCGGTCACCGGCGCGCCGAAGCTGCGGGCGATGGAGATCATCCGTGAACTCGAAGCGGCGCCGCGCGAGATCTATACCGGCTCGATCGGCATGATCGCCCCCAATGGCGATCTCAGCTTCAACGTCGCGATCCGCACCGCGACGCTGCTGCCGGGTGGCGAAGGCGTCTATGGCGTCGGCGGCGGCATCGTCGTCGATTCCAGGCCGGCCGAGGAATACGCAGAGTGCCGGCTGAAGGCGCGGGTGTTGACCGATCTCGCCGGGGAATATGGGTTGATCGAGACGCTGCGCTGGGCGGATGGCTATGTCCGGCTGAGGCTGCATATCGAGCGCCTGGCCGTGTCGGCGGGAGCGCTCGGCTTCCGGTTCGATCAGGAGCTGGTACTTGCTCAGCTGAACGAGGCTGAACTGTCATTCCTCGTTGGTGAGGAGCGTCGCGTCCGCTGCGAGTTGCACCGCGACGGCACGTTTCAGATCACTACGGCGCCGATGCCGCCTGCGGCTGAGGGCGCGCTCCGCATCGCTGTCGCCAGCCAGTGCGTTGATGCCGGCGATCCCTTCCTGCGCCACAAGACGACGCGCCGGGCGGTCTATGAACGGGCCTTCGCCGAGGCGGCGTCTGCTGGCTGCGATGATGCGCTGCTTGTGAACCGGCAAGGCTTCGTCACCGAGACCAGCCGCAGCAACATCTTCGTCGAGCGCGACGGCGTGCTCCTGACGCCGCCGCTTGAGCATGGACTTCTGCCCGGCGTGCTGCGCCGCGAGCTGATCGAAACCGGCGCTGCCCGCGAGGCGCCCTTGCGCCTCGACGATCTCCAGCAAGCCGGACGCTGGTTCGTCGGCAACAGTCTGCGCGGGCTGCAGATCGCAGGGATCACCAGCTCCGCCCTTGCGCCTGATGCCCCCAATCAGAAATAACGGGTTGGGGTGCATGGGGAATCGCCGGCCGTGCCGACGCTGTTCAAGTTCCTGACGTTCCTGGCTGTGATCGCCGGGCTGGTCTATGGCGGCATGCTCGCGCTGGTCACCTTCGTGAAGCCGGAGCCGCGCGAGATGGTCGAGATCGTGCCGCCCTCGAAGCTGCAGAAATGAGCAAGCAGGCGCGCTCCTGGCTGAACGGCTTCCTCGACATGCTGGCGGCCGAGCGCGGCGCGGCCAAAAACACGCTCGAAGCCTATGAGCGCGATCTCGAGGATTATCTCGGCTTCGCCGCGAGCCAGGGCGGACCGGCTGCCGCCACGGCCGACGATGTCCGCGCCTATCTGGTCGAATTGTCCGAGCGGGGCCTGAAGGCCTCATCGGCGGCGCGGCGGCTCTCGGCCGTCAGGCAGTTCCACCGCTTCCTCTATACCGAAGGGCTCGCCGGCACCGATCCGACCGCAGCGATCGAGGGGCCGCGGCTCGGCCGGCCACTGCCGAAGGTGCTCAGCGTCGCCGAGGTCGACCGGCTGATCGGCACGGCCCAGCGGATGGCGGAGCAGGAGGGCCAGTCGCCGGCGGCGCGGGCGCGCAATGTCAGGATGCGCTGCCTGATCGAGATGCTCTACGCCACCGGCCTGCGCGTCTCCGAACTGATCGCATTGCCGCTCTCGGCTGCGACGACGCGCGAGCGCTTCCTGGTCGTGCGCGGCAAGGGCGACAAGGATCGGCTGGTGCCGCTGAACGAGGCGGCGCGCGTCGCGGCTGTGGCGCATCTGGCTCTCCTGCGCGAGCAGGGCGCGGCGGATGGGCGCTGGCTCTTCCCCTCCGATGGCGAGAGCGGGCATCTGACCCGCCAGGCCTTCGGCCGCGATCTCAAATCGCTGGCCGCGGCGGCCGGCCTGTCACCGGCGAAAGTCTCGCCGCATGTGCTGCGCCACGCCTTCGCCAGCCATCTCCTGCAGAACGGCGCGGACCTGCGCGTCGTTCAGGAGTTGCTGGGCCATGCCGACATCGCGACGACGCAGATCTACACCCATGTCCTCGACGAGCGGCTGAAGAGCATGGTGCGCGACCTGCACCCGTTGATGGATGGGGACGAGTAAGGCTGGGTTGACCCATCTTCAGCCCTCATCCTGAGGAGCCGCGTAGCGGCGTCTCGAAGGATGTTCCAGGAGGCTCCGGAGGGAGCTGGAGCATCCTTCGAGACGCGATCTGCGATCGCTCCTCAGGATGAGGGCTGAGGGGCTATGCGGGAGAGTCAGGCCGCGTTCGGCGTGCTCGGGGCCGGTTCCTCGCCCTTCCTGCCGCAGAGCGCCAGCATGGCGCGGGCGATCTCGGCCTCGCCCATGATGGTGCGGCTGGCGCCGCAGTCCTTGAGATGCTCGACCTCGGCGAGGGAGTGGGCGCGCGCGATGATCGGCAAGTTTGCGTTCTGCTTGCGGGCCTGCTCGCAGACCTGGCCGGCCTCGAAGCTGCCGGGGATGGCGACGAAGAGGCGTTTCGCCCGCGCCAGCCCGGCGGCGCCGAGCACTTCCGGGTCGGCGGCGTTGCCGATCAGCACATCGGCGCCGTCGCGGCGGGCGGCGGCGATGCCATCATCCTGATCCTCGATCACCAGCAGCTTCTCGCCCATGGCCGCGAGGCCGGCGCCGAGCAGCGAGCCGACGCGGCCATAGCCGACGACGACGATGTGGTCGGAGAGCTCGGTCGGGGCGATGTCGCGTTCCAGTGGGGGCGCAGGCTCGGGTTCCGGCGCGGCGGCTGGGGCCTCCGGCTGGGGTGCGGGGGTTACTTCGGCGGGCCTCGGTTCGGCCGGCTTGGGCTTGGCTGGTGTGGGTTCCGCCGGGGCGAAGCGGTCGACCAGCTTGAACATCAGCGGGTTGAGCACGATCGAGAAGATCGCGCCGGCGAGGATCAGGTCACGGCCCTGCTCCGGCAGCAGCTTCAGCGAGACGCCGAGCCCGGCGAGGATGAAGGAGAACTCGCCGATCTGCGCCAGGCTCGCCGAGATCGTCAGCGCCACCTGATCGGGCTTGCCGAAGGCGCGCACGATCAGCCACGCCGCCAGCGACTTGCCGAACAGGATGATCGCGATCGTGGCGACCAGCGCGAGCGGGGCGCGCAGCAGGATGCCGGGGTCGAACAGCATGCCCACGGAGACGAAGAACAGCACGGCGAAGGCGTCGCGCAGCGGCAGGGATTCCTCGGCGGCGCGATGGCTGAGCGGCGATTCGCTCAGGATCATGCCGGCGAAGAAGGCGCCGAGCGCGAAGGAGACGCCGAACAGGCTGGCGGCGAGATAGGCGACGCCGAGCGCGATCGCCAGCACGGCGAGGCGGAAGAGTTCGCGCGAGCCGGTATGGGCGACCCAGTGCAGGATCCAGGGTATCAGCCGCCGTCCGACGATCAGCATGAAGGCGACGAAGGCAGCGACCTTGGCGAGGGTCAGGCCGAGCACGCCCCAGAGACCGAGATCGAAGCGGGTCGCCAGCGGGCCGCTGCTCGTTGCCGTGCCGGAGCCGCCGTTCAGCACGTCGGCGACGGCCGGGATCATCACCAGGGCCAGGACCATGGCGAGGTCCTCGACGATCAGCCAGCCGACGGCGATCTTGCCCTTCTCGGTCTGGACGATGCGGCGCTCCTGCAAGGCGCGCAGCAAGACGACGGTACTGGCGACCGAGAGCGCCAGGCCGAAGACGAGGCCGGCGATCACGGTCCAGCCGAGCAGCAGGGCGAGTCCAAGGCCCAGCAAGGTCGCGGCGGCGATCTGCACCAGCGCGCCCGGCACCGCGATGGCTTTGACCGAGAGCAGGTCCTTCAGCGAGAAATGCAGGCCGACGCCGAACATCAGCAGGATGACGCCGATTTCGGCGAGGTCGTTGGCAAGATTCTGGTCGGCGACGAAACCGGGGGTGAACGGGCCGACCGCGACGCCGGCGAGGAGATAGCCGACAAGCGGGGAAACCCTGAACTTCTGCGCCAGCGCCCCGAAGACGAAGGCGAGGCCGAGGCCCATGACGATGATGGCGATCAATGGGCCGTGATGCATGGGTCTCCGGTGGGCAGGCGGGAAAGGGGGCGCCTGCGACTTTGCGGATCGCGGCGGGGGAATTCAACCTTCGATGGTGAACAAAAGTCGCAAGGAGCCTGCGACACGATGTGCGGAGATACGCTCAGGCCTTGGTCGGTTTGTGTTCGAGCAGGATCTGGGCTTGCTTCTCGACGCCGAGCTTCAGCTTCTCGGCGAAGATCGCGAGCATCAGCGGCAGCATCACCTCGACGCGTACCAGCGCATCCTCGACCTCGATCCTGCCGCTGACGGTGTGGCCGAGCGCGGCGACGCCGAATTGCAGCGTGTCGCCCTGCCAGGTCTCATCGACGAGCTGCATGCCGAAGCCGCCGAGCTTGTCGCGGACTTTGCCGACACCACCCTGCAGCCGTTGGCGGGCCGCTTCGCGCCCGAGCGAATGCGAGATGGTGATGGTGACGGGGCGTTTCATGCGTCAGGTCCCGGAAGCGTGAGCGAGCTGGCGTAGCGCTGAGATGGGCTGCGCGGCCGGCGCTTGCAACCGTCTGCGGACACGACCTCAAACGAGATCGTCCCGAGTGGCCGTTGAGGGCACCCGGGACGACGCGTTCGGTCTGAAACTGGATTTGAAGGTCAGTGGCTGCGGGCTTCGAGCGCCTGCTGGCCCTGCGGCGTGACCTTCCAGAGCTCGTCGCCGGGTTCGGCCAAACCGCGCCCCTGAAGCAGGCGCAGCATCGCCTCGCCGAAGATGAAGCGGCGAGTCTCCTCGCTGATGCTCTCCAGCGCGATCCACTCGGGATCGGTCATCACGATGGTTTCAGGGTTCGTCGCGGTCTCGGCCATATCGTCCTCCTCCGTGGCGGTTGCGTCGGTCAGACGGAAAATCGCGAACAATTTTGGAGAGTATATGGCCGGCTTCGGGTTGGGCTGCGGCAATCGCGCGGGTTTCTCGGGTTAATATGCGGCTCTTCGGAGGCAGTCCCTAGCCATAGGGCAGCCGCAGGCCGGCTTCGGCGGCGCAGGCCTTGAGCGCCAGCAGGATTGCGTTCTCGTCGGTTTCGACGCCGTGGCGCTGCAGGCAGGGCACGAGGATCGCCGCCTCGGCATTGCCGGCCGGGCCGATCACCGGGCAGGCGATGTCGGTGACGGCGAGGATGTCGCGGCTCGGCGCGATGCGGTGGCCGAGCGCCCTGATCTCGGCGAGCGCCGCTTGCGTCGCCGGCTCGTCGAGGCGTTGCCGGGTCTCGGGCGCCGCCTCGCGCATCAATCCGCGCCGGCGTGCTTCCGACTGGAAAGCGAGGATCAGCAGGCCGGAATTGGCGTCGAGCGCCGGGCGGCCATAGCCGGGGCGGACGATGACGCTGGCGTCGAGATGGCCGGCAGTGGTGGCGAGCACCACGGTCTGCGCCCGGCTCAGCACGACGAGATGGGCGGCCTGGCCGCTCTCCTCGCTGAAGCGCTCCATCAGCGGCAGCACGACCGAGGTCAGCTGCTTGCCGCCAGGTGTCCTGATGCCGAGGTCGAACAGGCGGCGCGACAGGCCGAGCCGGTCGGTGCCCGGCTCGCGTTCGAGATAGCCGCGCTGCTGCAGCACGAAGACCATGCGGAAGATCTCGCTCTTCGAGCGCTGCAGCCGTTCGGCGATGACGCGGGTCGAGAGCGGTTCGCCCGTCTCGGCGAGCAGTTCGAGGATATCGAGGCCTTTTTCCAGGGCTGGGGCGGCATAGGCCGCCTTCTCGTCAGGGTCGGCTTCAGGGAGAACGCTCATGCTGCGCCTGTTTCATATGTGAAGCTTGACATCAAATAAGAAGCCAAACTAGCCTTCGGGTAAAGAGGGAGAGACATGAGCGCATCGCCGCGACATCCGTCCAGCGTGTCCGGACGGCGGGCTTGCAGCCCGCACGGCCTGCAGGGCTGACGGCGATGAAGTACGGGCTCCAGTTTCGCGACGTCTTTGCGGCCTGGGAGTCCATCCTCGATGGCGTCTGGATCACGCTCCTGCTCTCGGTGGTGGCGATGGTCGGCGGATTGCTGATCGGCGTGCTCTGCGCTGCCGCGCGCACCTATGGCCCGGCCTGGCTGCGCCGCATCGTCGGCGCCTATGTCGAGATCATCCGCAACACGCCGTTGCTGGTGCAGCTCTTCCTGATCTTCTTCGGGCTGCCGAGTTTCGGCCTCCGGCTCGACGGGCTGACCGCCGCGATGATCGCGCTCGTCATCAATCTCGGCGCCTACACCACCGAGATCGTCCGTGCCGGGCTGGAAGCCGTGCCGAAGGCGCAGATCGAGGCCGGCCATTCGCTCGGGCTCTCCGGCCTGCAGGTCTTCCGTTACATCGTCGTCTTCCCGGCGCTGAAGGCAATGTTCCCGGCGCTCGCCAGTCAGTTCGTGCTGCTGATGCTGGCGACCAGCGTCGCCTCGCAGATCTCGGTGCAGGACCTGTTCCACGCGGCGTCGATCGTGCAATCGCGCACCTTCCGCGATTTCGAGGTCTATACGGTGATCGGCGTGCTCTATCTCGCGCTCGCCATCGGCTTCCGCGGCCTGTTCGCCCTGATCTACCGTGTGGTGTTCGTGCGATGATCCGCGAGTTCGGCCTCATCGACATCATGTACCTCGTCGCGGCGGCGCGCTGGACGATCGCGCTCACCGCGGTCGCCTTCGCCGGCTCGGCGGTGCTCGGCCTTGCGCTTGCGATCCTGCGGATTCTGCCGATCGCGCCGCTGCGCTGGTTCGCGGCGACCTATATCCAGCTGGTTCAGGGCACGCCGCTGCTGGTCTGGCTGTTCCTGATCTTCTTCGGCCTGCCGCTCGCCGGCATCTCGGTTAATCCCTGGATCGCGGCCGCCGTCGCCTTCTCGGTCTACGGCTCGGCCTTCCTCGGCGAGATCTGGCGCGGCGCGTTGGTCTCGATCGCCAGGACGCAATGGGAGGCGGGCGCTTCGCTCGGGCTCTCGCTGGCCGAGCAGCTGCGCTACGTCATCATCCCGCAATCGATCCGGATCGCGATTCCGCCGACGGTCGGCTTCCTGGTCCAGCTGATCAAGAACACTTCGCTGGCGGCGGTGATCGGCTTCGTCGAGCTCACCCGCGAGGGCCAGCTCACGGCGGCCGGCACCTACAAGCCCTTCGCCGTCTACATCACCGTCGCCTGCATCTACTTCGCGATGTGTTTCCCCCTCACGCAATGGAGCCGCTCGCTCGAGCGGAAGCTCGATGTCGCTCGTTGAAATCCATGGCGTCAGCAAGAGCTATGGCGCCAACCAGGTGCTGAAGGGCGTCTCGCTCGATATCGAGAAGGGCGAGGTCGTCGCCGTGATCGGCCGCTCGGGCTCCGGCAAGAGCACCCTGCTGCGCTGCGTCAACGGGCTGGAGCCGGTGCAGGCCGGCACGATCAGGATCGACGGCGTGCAGGTCAACGATCCCGCCACCGATCTGCGCAAGCTCCGGCAGGAGGTCGGCATCGTCTTCCAGCAGTTCAACCTGTTCCCGCATCTCTCGGTCAGCGACAACATCACGCTCGCCCCGCGCGTCGTGAAGAAGCAGAAGCCGGAGGAGGCGCGCGAGGTCGCCCGCGAGGTGCTGGCCCGCGTCGGGCTGGAGGACAAGCTCGACGCCTATCCCTCGCAGCTTTCCGGCGGCCAGCAGCAGCGCGTCGCGATCGCCCGCTCGCTCGCCATGCGGCCGAAGCTGATGCTGTTCGACGAGGTCACTTCGGCGCTCGACCCGGAGCTCACCGGCGAGGTGCTGAAAGTGCTCGAATCGGTGGCGAAGGAGGGCATGACCATGATGCTCGTCACCCACGAAATGGGCTTTGCCCGCAGGTTCGGCTCGCGTGTCGTCTTCATGCACGAAGGCCGCATCCACGAAGAAGGCCAGGCCGCGGCGGTGCTCGCCCAGCCGAAGACGCCCGAGCTCACCACCTTCCTCAGCGCAGTGCTGCACTGAGGAAGCCAACCGGTTCCAGTTCAGTCACGAGGGGAGGAGAACATGCGTAAACTGTTTGCAGGCCTGGCGGCGATGGCGATCGCCGCGTTCGGAGCAGTCGAGGCCAAGGCCGACAAGCTCCAGGACATCCTGTCCAAGGGCGTGGTGCGCATCGGCGTGCCGCTCGACGCGCCGCCCTTCGGCTCGCAGGACGCCAACCGCAATCCTGTCGGCTTCGACATCGAGTTCGCCGAGATGGTCGCCAAGGGCCTCGGGGTGAAGCTGGAGATGCAGCAGATCACCGGCGCCAACCGCATCCCGTTCCTGCTCACCGACAAGGTCGACATCGTCATCTCGGTGATGGGACTGACGCCGGAGCGCGCCCGGCAGATCCAGTTCACCGCGCCCTATGCCAACACCTTCCTCGCCGTCTACGGCGCGAAATCGGCCAATGTGACCAGCCCGGAGACGCTCGGTTCGAACCGTGTCGCCGCGGCGAAGGGCACGACACAGGAGCTGGCGATCACCGCCTCCGCGCCGAAGGCGAGCATCATGCGCACCGAGGACGACGCGACCGCCGCCGCCGCCTACATCACCGGCCAGGCAGACCTGCTCGCGACCAACTCGATCGTCGCCCAGGCGCTCGCCAAGCAGAACCCGAACAAGGAGTTCGAGCGCAAATTCGTCATCCGCCGCAGCCCGGCGCATATGGGCGTGCAGATGGACCAGCATAATCTCGTGCGCTGGCTCGACGGCTTCATCTTCTTCAATTCAATGAACGGCGAGCTCGACCGGCTGCACAAGAAGTATCTGGACATGCCGATGGATCCGCTGCCGACGCTGTAAGGCGGCAGCACGTCCTCCCCGCAAAGGCGCGGGGAACCCCTATCCTGGAAGGAGAGGGGCAGGGGTGAGGTGTTCGGGCTGTAAACGTTGGCCTGAATCTGACCCCGCGGTGAGCGCGAGGTCCCACTGGTCTGGCCGCCTACCCCTAACCCTGCCCTCTCCCTCCGGGAGAGGGTTCCCCACGCTCGTGCCTACAATCCCGAGCCCAGCTTTTTCACGAGCCCCTGCCATGACCAGCTCCCGCCAGAAACTCACCCCGCGCCCATCCAGCGCCTTCCTCACCGTCGACCCCGAGAAGGACGGCAAGCAGGTCGGCTTCCTGATGATCCCGCATTCGCCCGACGACGATGCCTGGGGCGCGACGCGGATACCGATCGCGATCATCAAGAACGGTTCGGGGCCGACCGCGATCCTCGAAGGCGGCAATCATGGCGACGAATACGAGGGGCCGATCGCGATCTGCGACCTGATCCGCGATCTCGATCCCGGCCGGGTGCAGGGTCGGCTCATCCTGATGCCGGCGAACAATGTCCATGCGGTCATCGCGGGAAAGCGGACCTCGAGCGTCGACGGGCTCAACTTCAACCGCACTTTCCCCGGCGATCCGCGCGGCACCATTACCCAGCAGATCTCGGCCTTCGTCAGCGATCATATCCTGCCGCTGGGCGACGCCTTCCTCGATCTGCATTCCGGCGGCTCCTCGCTCGACATCATCCCGAGCGCGATCGTCGAGCCGACCGACGATCCTCAGCTGCACAAGCGCAATGTCGCGGCGGTGCAGGCCTTCGACGCGCCGATGACCGTGGTGATCTCCAATCTCGGCGAGCCGCGCACCGCGACGGCGACCGCCTGCCGGCAGGGGCTCGTCACGGTCGGGACGGAGATGGCCGGTGCCGGCACGGTCTCGCTCGACGCATTGAAGATCTGCCGGCGCGGCGTCGCCAATGTGCTGGATCATCTCGGCATCATCGCCCGGGAGAAGCCGGAGCCGCGCCGCGGCGACGGGCAGGTGCTCGAACTGCCGGGCACCGCAGCCTATGTCTACGCCACGGCAGACGGCATCTTCGAGCCGTTCCATGCGAATGGCGAGAAGGTCAGCGCCGGCCAGCCGGCGGGCAGGATCCATTGCACCTGGGACCCGACCCGCCCGCCGGAGACGCTGCATTACGCGGCCGACGGCATCCTCTATGGCAGGCGCCAGCCGGGCCGGGTCAGGCCGGGCAATTGCTGTCTGATCGTGGCGGCGCCGTATCGTGGGGCACTGTCGTGATCGGCCTCGACGACATCCGGGCGGCGCGCTGGCGAATCCAGCCACATATCCGCAAGACGCCGATCCTGCCCTATGGCCAGCTGAGCTCGCACGAGGAGTTCGGCGGCACCCTGACGCTGAAGCTCGAATTGCTGCAGGCGGCCGGCTCGTTCAAGGCGCGCGGCGCGATGAACCGCCTGCTGACGCTGTCGGCCGAGGAGCTGGCCCGCGGCGTCGTCACGGCGTCCGGCGGCAATCACGGGCTCGCCATCGCCCGTTCGGCCCATGTGCTCGGCGCGAAGGCGAAGATATTCCTGCCGTCCAATGTCGTCGCCGACAAGGTTGCCAAGCTGAAGAAATGGGGCGCCGAGGTCGAGATCGTCGGCGCGATCTGGGACGACGCCAATGCCGCCGCGCTCGCCTATGCCGGGGAGACCGGCGCGACCTATGCCCATCCGTTCAGCGATCCCGTGGTCGTCGCCGGCCAGGGCACGCTCGGCCTCGATATCCTCGACGAGCTCCCCGATGTCGACGTCATCCTCGTCGCGATCGGCGGCGGTGGGCTGATCACCGGTCTGTCGACGGCGGTGAAGGCGCTCAGGCCGCAGACGCGCATCATCGGCATCGAGCCCTATGGCTCGCCGACGCTGTATGCCTGCCTGGAAGCGGGCAAGCTGGTGACGCTCGACAAATTGGAGACGCGGGTCGCGACCATGTCGTGCCGGCGCACCGATCAGGCGATTTATGAGGCCGTCGCAGGGAATGTCGACGAGATCGTCCTGGTCAGCGACGCGGAGATGGAGCAGGCCGCCCAGTCGCTCTGGTTCGAGTTCGGCATCGCCGCCGATTTGTCGGGAGCTGCGGCGGTCGCGGCGCTGCAGGCGAAGCGTTTCGTGCCGGCGCCGGGCAGCAAGGTCTGCGCGCTGGTTTGCGGTGCCGGGACGGATGGGACGGCGAGCTAGCTAGGGCGCGACGCTCAGTCCCTGCACGCCGTGCTTGGCGATGAGGGCCGCGACGAAGCCCGATTCCTTCGCCGCAGCGACGAATTTGGCAAGGTAGTCCGCCGCTTCGGCTTTGGCCTTGGGCACGCCGATCGCCTGCTGCACGGTCATGAAGTGGCCGTCGAGGATGCGTGTGCCGGGGATCGCCACGACATCCTTGAGCAGGCGCGGGCGCAAGCCGGCCAGCGCATCGAGTTCCTTGGCAACGAAATCAGCAGCTGAATCGTCGAGCGTCCCGGAGCGGACGAGCTCGCCCCGGCGGATGTTGCGGTCGAGCCAGAGGCCATAGGCGGCACGGCCACTGACCGCGATCCGGACGCCCTCGGCATCGACATCGGCGATCTCGCGCAAGGGCGAAGCCTCGCGGACCAGATAGGTCGCTTCGATCTCGGCATAGGCGGGCGTGAAGCTGATCGCTTCGGCCCGCTGCGGCTCGGCGCCGATCAGCCCGACATCCCATTCATCGCAGGGGGCGGCGTCGGCGAGCAGACCGGGATTCTCATAGGGCACATAGCGCAGGCCGGTGCCGAGACAATCGGCGAGGGCGCGGGCCATGTCGGGCGAGACGCCCTGCGGCTCGCCCTGCGGGCCGCGGCTCGAAACGAGCAGGAAATTCGAGAGGTTGATGCCGGCGCGCAGCAGGTTGGCCGGCGCCAGATGCTCGCGCACGGTCGGCGAGAGCTGGCCGATATCGGGACGGAATTCCATGACCTCTCCTGCCATTCGAACGCCCGCCCTTATGCGCCGCATGGCGGCAAGGAGACAAGCCGCGGGCGATTTGCCGGCGAAGTCGCGGCATCCTTATGACTCTGCATTTTTTGCGGAACCATGCGGGATAACAGCGGTTTGCCGGAGAGTTCTCTCATCGGAAGGAGGATTTCAGATGATGAAGAAACTTGTCCTCGCGACGGCGATCGTCGCGTTCTCCACCGCTGCCATGGCGCAGCAGAATCCGCGCGGCGCCGAGGGCGGTGCGGCCGGTGGTGCCGCGGCCGGTGCGGTCGGCGGCGCAGTGGTCGGCGGGCCTGCAGGCGCGGTCGTGGGTGGCGTCGGCGGCGCGGTCGCCGGTGCGATCATCGGCGACAACACCCAGCCGCGTTTCCGCCAGTATGTGGTCGAGCACCGCGTGCCGTCCTACGCCTATGAGGAACCGCTCGAGGTCGGTACGGTCCTGCCGACACGCGGGGTCACCTATCGCGAGGTGCCGCGGGAATATGGCGCGCGAGCGGGCTATCGCTATACGATGGTCAACGACCGCACCGTGATCGTCGAGCCGAAGACACGCAGGATCGTGCAGATCATCGACTGACCAGCTTCGGGAGGAAGCATCGAAGCGCGGCCCTTAGGCCGCGCTTTCGCTTGTCCGACGTCAGAGCTGCAGCCAGCGTGCGCCCTTGGCCGAGGAGCGCACGGCAGCCTCGATGAAACGGACGCCGCGTACGCCGTCGCTGACGGTCGGCACAAGGGTCGAGAACGGAGCGGGCTCGCGCGTCTCGATCCGAGCCGCGATCTGCTCGGCGATATCGGCGTAGAGCTGGGCGAAACCCTCCAGATAGCCTTCCGGGTGACCGGCGGGCACGCGCGAGGCGGCGTTGGCGACGGGATAGGCGCCTGCGCCATTGCGGCGGATCAAGCGGGGTGGCTCGCCGAGCGGCGAGTGGATCAGCAGGTTCGGGTTCTCCTGCTGCCATTCCAGTCCGCCCTTTTCGCCATAGAGGCGGATGCGCAGGCCGTTTTCCTGACCGGCAGCAACCTGGCTGCACCAGAGCATGCCGCGCGCGCCACCCTTGAAGCGCAGCAGCATATGGGCGTTGTCGTCGAGCCGGCGGCCTTCGACGAAGACATGCGCCTCGGCCGCGAGCGCTTCGACCTCGTCGCCGGCGATGAACTCGGCGAGGTTGAAGGCGTGGCTGCCGATATCGCCGATCGAGCCGGCCGGGCCGGACCTTGCCGGATCGGTGCGCCACTCCGCCTGCTTCTGGCCACTCTCCTCGAGTTTCGTGGCGAGCCAGTCCTGCGCGTACTCGACCTGGACAACACGCAGTTTACCGAGCGATCCCTCCGCGATCATGGCGCGGGCCTGCCGGACCAGCGGGTAGCCGGTGTAATTGTGGGTGACTGCGAAGATCAGGCCGCTATCCCCTGCCAGCCTGGCGAGGCTCTCCGCCTCCCGCAGGCTGGTGGTCAGCGGCTTGTCGCAGATCACATGGATGCCCGCCTTGAGGAAGGCCTTGGCCGCAGACGCATGGGCATGGTTCGGCGTGACGATCGCGACCGCGTCGATCCCGTCCTTGCGCCGTTTCTCGCGCTTGGCCATCTCGTCGGCATCGGCATAGAGGCGGGTGGGATCGAGCAGCAGGTCTTCGCCAGAGAGGCGCCCACGCTCGGGATCGGAGGAGAGCGCGCCGGCGACGAGCTGCCAGCGATCGTCGAGCCTTGCGGCGATGCGATGCACCGCGCCGATGAAGGCGCCGCGACCGCCGCCGACCATGCCGAGGCGCAGGCGGCGGTTGAGCTTTTGCGTCGTAGAACCTTCGATCGCCATCAGCGCCTCCGTCAGCGGCCAAGCCCCAGCATGCGTCGGTTGGCCGCCTCGTCGGTACCCCCCGCGGCAAAATCGTCGAAGGCTTTTTCGGTGACGCGGATGATGTGGGCGGCGATGAACTCCGCCCCTTCGCGCGCGCCGTCCTCGGGATGCTTCAGGGCGCATTCCCATTCGAGCACGGCCCAGGAGTCGTAATCGTACTGCGCCAGCTTCGAGAAGATGCCGCCGAAATCGACCTGGCCGTCGCCGAGCGAACGGAAGCGGCCGGCGCGGTCGATCCAGGGCTCGTAGCCGCCATAGACGCCGACGCGCCCGTTCGGGTTGAACTCGGCATCCTTCACATGGAAGGCCTTGATGCGCTCATGGTAGAGGTCGATGAAGGCGAGATAATCGAGCTGCTGCAGCAGGAAATGGCTGGGGTCGTAGTTGATGCAGGCTCTGCGGTGGCCGCCAACCGCATCGACGAAGCGTTCGAAGGTCGCCCCGTCATGGACGTCCTCGCCGGGATGGATCTCGTAGCAGAGGTCGACGCCGGCCTCGTCATAGGCGTCGAGGATCGGACGCCAGCGCTTGCCGAGCTCTGCGAAGGCGGTCTCGACCAGCCCGGCCGGGCGCTGCGGCCAGGGATAGACGAAGGGCCAGGCGAGCGCGCCGGTAAAGCTGACATGGGCGGAAAGATCGAGCCGGCGCGAGGCTTTCGCGCCGAGCTTCATCTGCTCGACCGCCCATTCCTGCCTCGCCTGGGGATTGCCGCGCACGGCCGGTACCGCGAAGCCGTCGAAGGCCTCGTCGAAGGCGGGGTGGACGGCGACGAGCTGGCCCTGGAGATGGGTCGAAAGCTCGGTGATCGAAAGTCCATACTGGGCGAGCGTGCCCTTGACCTCGTCGCAATAGGTGTCGGATTCGGCGGCCTTGGCGAGATCGAACAGGCGGGCGTCCCAGCTCGGGATCTGCACGCCTCGATAGCCGAGCGAAGCGGCCCAGCGGCCGATGGTGTCCAGAGAGTTGAACGGCGCCGCGTCTCCGGCAAACTGGGCGAGAAAGAGCCCCGGACCCTTCATGGTCTTCATCGCGACCCTCCCGACGACATGGCCCCTTGGCGGAGCTCGCAATCCATCGCCTGATGAGCGATGTAATCGATTGCATGACTGTAGCGGGGCGGACTCGCCTGTCAAATCTCGAATGATATGCCGGCATGGTCGGGAGCGCAGGCCGAGCAGCGGTTCAATGTGGGTTCGGCAGGTTCAGACCGGGCTGCTGAACTGGCTGTTGATCTCCTGGAAGACCGGAGCGATCTCCAGGAAGACGTCGACCAGTGCTGGATCGAAATGCCGGCCACGCTCGCTTTCGATCACCTTCACCGCCTCGGTATGCGGGAGCGCTGCCTTGTAGACGCGGTCCGACACCAGGGCATCGTAGACATCGGCGATCGCCATGATCCGCCCGCAGAGCGGGATGGCCTCGCCGGTCAGGCCTTCCGGATAGCCCTTGCCGTCCCAGCGCTCGTGATGGGAATAGGCCATCTCCTTGGCGATGGTCAGGAAGCTCGTGGTGCCGCCGAAATAGCGCTCGGCATTGGCGATGGCATCGCGCCCCAGTTTCGCGTGGGTGCGCATGGTCGCGAACTCATCGGCGTCGAGCTTGCCGGGCTTGCGCAGGATGGCGTCGGAGATCCCGACCTTGCCGATATCGTGCAGCGGTGCCGACTTGTAGAGAAGCTCGATCAGTTCGGCGCTCAGCTCGGGCTGGTACAAGCCGTGCCGGCGCGCCGCCTCGGCCAAGGCGCGGACATAGTGCTGAGTGCGGCGGATATGGTCGCCAGTCTCGTTGTCGCGGGTGTCGGCGAGCGCGGCCATGGCGAGGATCAGCGCGTCCTTGGCGCGCACCGCCTCCTCGCGGGCGGCATTCAGCGAGGAGAACAGCGCGACATTGGTCATCGCCACCGCCGCGCTGTTGGCGATGCGCTTCAGCATCTCGACGCTCTCGTCGGACGGCCTGTGCGGGCGCGCCCAATAGGCGCCGATCGCCGCGACCGGATCGTCGGCGTGCACCGGCATCATGACGAGACTCTGCACGAAGGTGACCCGATATGCCGCATGGGGGATGCGGGCGTCCGAGTAGACGTCCTCGATGACGACGGCTTCGCCATGCAGCATCGCCCAGCCCGAAATGCAGCGCTCGAGCGGGAAGCGCTGGCCCTTCCAGAGCGGGCCGATCGCATCCTCGTCGGCATAGTAGCATTTGTCGTCCTCGCGCAGGACGAAGGTGATGCCGTCGGCGCCGACGAGCTTGCGGGCGTAGGTCCGGACGACCCGCAGAATCTCCTCGACGCCGCGCGCCATGGCGAGGCGTGTCGTCAGCTCTTCGAGGCCGGATGCAGCCGCGATCTCGATCTCTTCGCCGAGGACTGGCGAGGCCAGTGCGGCCGAATGCGTCATCCCACCACCATGTCGTTCCGCTTCAGGGCAGGCAGGGCCGCACTGGAATCGCCATGATCATGGCCCGCAAACCTTAAAATGCAAGGAATGCGTGCAGTTTCGAAGTATCAAATGTGATGAGGCCCGCCGCCAGGGCCTTTCCCTTGCGGCGGGCAGTTGGCAAATGCGCGCCGTTCAGCGCTCGATCATCTTGTTCCAGCGGCTGTTCCACTCCGGCCGCTTGGCGTTGATCTGGTCCCAGTCGAGGGTGACGGCGGTCTTCATATTGGCGTGGAAGGCCTCGAGCTTCTTCTCGGCCTCGGGCGTCGAGGCCTTGGCCTTGGTGTTCGAGGGCACGACATTGCCGGCGGCGAGCGCCTTGGACTGGGCCTCGGGCGAGAGCAGATAGGCGGCGAGCTTCTGCGCCAGCTCCGGCTCGGAATTGTTGGCGATGACGCACTCCGCAACCATCAGCACGACCGAACCTTCCTTGGGCTGCGCGTATTCGACGCCGATGCCCTTTTCCTTGAGCGTGGCGATGCCGGTCGGGGTCAGTGGGAAGATCGCGGCCTCGCCGGTCTGCGCCATCTCGGCGATCTTGGCCGAGCTCGGGATGAATTCGAGCACGTTCTTGCCGATGGTGTCGCGGAACTTGGTGAAGCCCGGCTCGACATTGGCTTCGGTGCCGCCCTGGATGCGGTTGAACATCAGGAAGGCGTGCAGGCCGAAGGAGGAGGCCGAGGCCGATTGGAACACGACCTTGCCCTTGTATTTGGGATCGGCCAGGTCCATCCACGAGGTCGGCGCGGCCCAGCCCTTCTCGTCGAACAGCTTCTTGTTGTAGCCGAGCCCGGTCATGCCGAGGTCGATGCCGACCGCCATGTCGTCCTTCATGCGGGCGCCCGGGGTGAGATCGGCGAGCTCGGGACCCGGCTTCAGCTTCTCGCAGAGGCCGGCGCCGATGGCGCGGACCATGACGCCGTCGTCGAGGAACATGACGTGCATCTGCGGCTTGTCCTTGGCCGCGGTCGCCTTGGCGAGGATGTCCGAGGAGGTGCCGGGCACGACCACGACCTTGACGTCGTTGGCCTTCTCGAAATCGGGGAAGACGGCTTGCGTGAAGGCGCGCTCGAAATTGCCACCGTTCATGCCGACATAGAGCGTCTTCGACTGGGCGAAGGCGCTGCCGGCGGCGGCGAGCGCCATGGTGGCGACACCGGCCGCCAGGATGGTGCGATAGCTGGTCATGGTCTCAACTCCCTCATGTGTTGCGGCTCTTGGTTTTGCCCCGCACCCGAGCCGGCCTCGGTGCGGGCGGAATCCTGCTTGAAGCGGCCGATCGAGAAGGCCTCGATCGGCGTCTGGGTCTGCCCATCGCGAACGAGCTCGGCGAGCACTTCGCCGACCCCTGGCGCGATCTGGAAGCCGGCGCCGGTGAAGCCGAAGGCGTGGATCAGGCCGGGCGTCGTCATGCTGGGACCGATCACCGGATTCCTGTCCGGCATGGCCCCTTCCGTGCCGCTCCAGAAGCGGATCGCCTGGGCATGGCGCAGGCCCGGGAACAGCGCGGCGGCGTTGTTCATGATCGCGATCGCGCCGTCGCCGCGCGGCCGCGAGAAGTCGGGATCGGCCAGCGGCAGGGCGCGCTCGCCGCCGACCACGACATTGCCGCGTTCGACCTGGCGGGCATAGATGCCGCCGCCCTCCATGCCGATATTGACGGCCATCACCTGCTCCATCGGCTCGGTGACGATCATGGAGGGGTAGATGCGCGAGAGCGGTACCGGTTCGCCGAAGCTCTTGGTGAAGGGGCCGGCCCAGGCACCGGCGCTGTTGATGACGAAGCGGGCGCGGAGCGAGAGGTTACTGGCCGCCTCCAGTGCGAAGCCCTCGCCCTCGCGGGTCACGCCCTCGACGGCCGTGTTCTCCAGCACCTCGACCCCGGCCCGGCGCGCTGCAGCGGCGAAGCCGGTCGCGACCAGGCGCGGGTTCGCGTGACCGTCGCCGGCGCAAAGGGAGGCTCCGACGACGCCGTCGCCGATCCAGCCGAAACGCTCGCGCAGGCCGTTATGACCGATCAGCTCGAGGTCGAGGCCGTGCTCGGCGACGGTTTCGGCGTAAGTCTCGAGCGAGGTCATGTCGGCTTCGTTACGGGCAAGCTTGAGATGGCCGGAGCGCAGGAATTCGCCGTCGATGCCGATCAGCGCCTTCAGCCGCGGCCAGACCGCATGGGCTCGCTGCGACAGCGGCAATTGCTCGACGGGGCGGCCCTGGCGGCGCACGCCGCCATAGTTCACGCCAGAGGCCTGCGCGCCGCAATAGCCCTTGTCGAGCAAGGCGACGGAAAAGCCCATGCCGCGCAGCGCCAGCGCGGCCGAGGAACCGACGAGGCCGCCGCCGATGATCGCGACGTCGACGGACAGGCGCCGGCTCATTCCGCGGCCTCCTGCTGGGCCGCAAGCGCGAGCGTCAGCGGCACCGGCTTGACCGGTGCCTGGCTGCGCAGGCGGCCGACGGCCTCGATGCCGCGATGGGTCTCGTGCGCCAGCAATTCCGCGGCTGCAGCACCGCAGACGCGGCCCTGGCAGCGGCCCATGCCGACGCGGCTCACCGCCTTCAGCCGATTGAGCTCATGCACGCCGAAGCGACTGACGGCGGCGCGGACCTCGCCGGCAGTGATCTCCTCGCAGCGGCAGAGTGTGGTGCTGTCGGCGATGTCCCGCATCCAATGGGTCGGGAAGGGGAAGGCGGCTTCGAGCACCTCGCGGAAGCGGCCGATGTGGGCGAGTTCCGCTTCCAGCGCGGTAGCACGGCCGGCGTCATGCTGCAGGCCGCGATCCTGCAGCAGAGCGAGCGCGGCGCGTTCGCCGGCGCGTTCGGCCGCATCCGCACCGGCGATGCCGGAGCCGTCGCCGGCGATATAGACGCCGGGCAAACTGGTGCGACCGGCAGTGTCGCGCTCGGGCAGCATGGCGCGGTCGCGCGGGTTGAAGGCGAAGCGGCAGCCGGCGAGATCGGCGAGCTGTGTCTCTGAGCGCAGGGCGAGGCCATAGCCGATGCCGTCGCAGGCGAGGCGGTGCTCCATCCCGTCCTGGCGCCAGGCGATCGCCTCGACCTTGCTCGCGCCCTCGATGCGGACATCGGCGACGCCGTAATGCAGGGCGACGCCGCCGAGCTTCAGCTCTGCGGTCATCCGCATGCCGCGCAGCACGATGCCCGGGAAGAGCGGCAGGCCGCGCAGCAGGTTGAACTTGGCCGAGAAGGGCGCGGTGTCGAGCACGGCCGCGACCGTGGCGCCGGCCTTCATGTACTGCCAGGCGACGAGATAGAGCAGCGGGCCGGAGCCGAGGAAGACGATGCGTGAGCCGATGGCGCAGCCCTGGCTCTTCAGCGCGATCTGGGCGCCGCCCAAGGTGAAGACGCCGGGCAAGGTCCAGCCCGGGATCGGCAGGATGCGGTCGGTCGCGCCGGTCGCGAGCAGGAGCCCGTCATAGGCGACCTGCCGGTTGGTGCCCGCGACCATGATGTCGGCCCGGCCGTCGCTGATGTTCCAGAGCAGTGCCTGCGGCCAGTAATCGAGCTTGCCGTCGAGCGCGGCAAAATCGCGGTGCAGCGCCTCGGCCTTCTGCGCTTCCGAGCCGTAGAGATCGCGGCTGGAGCGCCTATCCGGGACGAGGCGCTGGCGGTAGATCTGGCCGCCACAGGCCGGCGCCTCGTCGACGACGAGCGGGCGCAGGCCCGCTGCGACCAGCGCCTCAGCAGCGCGGATGCCGGCTGGACCGGCGCCGACGATCAGCGGCTGCGGGCGCTCGCTGGTCGAATGCCCGTTCATGCCGCCCTCGCGCGGCGGGTCAGGATGCGCATGCCGGCGGTCAGCGCCGTCGAGCAGGCGCGCAGGCGCTCGCCGCTTTCGAGCACCACCCAGCAATCCTGGCAGGCGGCCATCTGGCAGAAACCGGCGCGCGGCGAGGCCGAGAACTCGGAAAGGCGCAAACGCTCGGCCTGGGTCAGGATAGCGGTCAGCACCGTGTCGCCGGTGCGGCCCTCGCAGGCGATGCCGTCGAGGGTGAAGAGGATGGCCGGATGGTCGGTACGGACAAGGCGGTGCAGGAGCGGCATGTCACTTCTGCCCGACCAGGATCTTGTCGAGGCCGAAGGCGCGGTCGAGCACCAGCATGGCGGCGGCGGTGAGCGCGATCATCAGCGCCGAGACGGCGGCCATCATCGGGTCGATGGATTCGGTCGCGTACATGTACATCCGCACCGGCAGGGTCACCGTCTGCGGCGAGGTCACGAAGATCGACATGGTCAGTTCGTCGAAGCTGTTGATGAAGGCGAGCAGCCAGCCGCCGGTGATGCCGGGCAGGATCATCGGCGCGGTGACGCGGCGGAACACCGTCCAGTGCGAGGCACCCAGCGTCATCGCCGCCTGCTCGGCCGAGCGGTCGAGCCCGGTGAAGGAGGCCATCACGAGCCGCAGCACATAGGGCGTGATGATCACGACATGGCTCGCGACCAGCCAGCCGAAGCTGCCGGTGCCGCCGATCAGCGCGAAGAGCCGCAGGAAAGCGACGCCGAGCACCAGATGCGGGATGATCAGCGGCGAGAGGAAGAGCGCGTTCAGGCCATTGCGGCCGGGAAAGTCGTAGCGGTCGATCGCGAGCGCCGCGGGCACGGAGAGCGCGACCGAGAGCGTAGCGGCCAACGTCGCCAGCCAGAGGCTGTTGACGAAGGAGGCGACGAAATCGGGATGCTCGAAGATCGCCCTGAACCAGCGCAGTGAGAAGCTGGTGGTCGGGATCGAGAGCGTGTTCTCCGGGGTGAAGGCGACGAGGCAGATCACCACCAGCGGCGCCAGCACGAAGGAGACGACGAGGGTATGGAAGAGGAGCGCGACGGGGCCGTTCTTCTGCATGGCGCTCACCCCAAAGCCTTGCGGGCGCGCGTCTCGATGACGCGATTATAGGCCAGCATGATCACGAGGTTAGCGAGGAGGACGATGATCGCGATCGTCGCGCCGAGCGGCCAGTTCAGCTCGTGCATGTATTCGTCATAGACCAGCGTCGCCGCCATCTTGAGCCGGCGCCCGCCGAGCAGGCCAGGGATGGCGAAGGCCGAGGCGGAGAGGCCGAAGACGATCAGGCTGCCCGAGAGCATGCCGAGCGAGACCTGCGGCAGTACGACCCGCCGCAAGGCGGTGAAGTGGGAGGCGCCCAGGCTCCAGGCGGCGGCCTCGACCATCGGGTCGAGCTTCTGCAGCGCGGTCCAGACCGGGATCACCATGAAGGGCAGCATGACGTGGACGAGAGCGATCACGATCGCGGTCTCGGTATAGAGCAGGCGGACGCTGTCGAAGCCGAGCGCCTGAAGCGACTGATTCACCAGGCCGGTCGAGCCGAGCAGCATGCTCCAGCCGAAGGCGCGGACGACGACCGAGACCAGCAGCGGCCCGATGATCACCAGAAGGAAGACCGAGCGCCAGGGATCGCGCATCCGCGAGAGGATGTAGGCCTCGGGCGCGCCGATGACGGCGCAGATCAGCGTGGTCAGCGCGGCGAGCCGCAGCGTGCGCCAGAAGATGCCGAGATAGTAGTCATCCGAGAACACCGCCGCGTAATGGGCGAGGGTGAACTCGTTCTTGATGCCGGTGGTGTGGTCGTAGACGTGGAAGGAGAGGATCACCGTCAGCACGAGCGGCAGGATGATCAGCCCGATGAAGATCAGCGTGCCTGGCCCGGCGAGCCAGAACGGTGTCGCCGCGGAGCGCCCGACGCTCATGCCGCCGCTCCCTGCGAGAGCGCTTCGATGCGCAGGCTCGCCGGGGCCCAGTCGAGCGCGACCTTCGCGCCTTCGCGGGCCGGCTCCTCGCCATCGTTCGGCGCCGAGACCAGGATGGCGCCGGCCGGCGTCTCGACCGTGAACAGCCAGGAGCCGCCGAGGAAGAAGCGGTTGGCGATGGTGCCGTCGAGCCGGCCTTGCCCTGCCGGCTTCAGCGCGATCTTCTCCGGCCGGATCGAGAGTGCGATCGCCTGGCCTTCGGAGAGCCCGCTGGCTTCTGCGGGCAAGGCGGTGCCGGCGATCTCGGCCGCACCCTTGCGCCAGACGCCGTCCAGCCGGTTCATCTTGCCGACGAAGGAGGAGATGAACGGCGTCGCCGGGTTTTCATAGAGCCGGTAGGGCGCGTCGACCTGCGTCATCCGCCCCTGCTCCATCACCACGACGCGATCGCTGATCGAGAGCGCCTCGGCCTGGTCGTGCGTCACCATGATCGTGGTGGTGCCGACGCGCTGCTGGATGCGGCGGAGCTCGAACTGCATCTCTTCGCGCAGCTTCGCGTCGAGATTGGAGAGCGGCTCGTCGAGCAGCAGCACCGGCGGCTGGATCACGAGGGCACGGGCGATGGCGACGCGCTGGCGCTGGCCGCCGGAGAGCTGGCGCGGATAGCGCTCGGCGAAGCCGCCGAGATGGACGAGGCCGAGCATGGTCTTGACGCGCTCGTCGCGCTCGGCCTTGGCGACCTTGCGCATCTCCAGGCCGAAGGCGACGTTCTCAGCCACCGTCATGTGCGGGAAGAGCGCATAGCTCTGGAAGACGATGCCGAGCCCGCGCTTGTTGGGGGGCTCGCGGGTGATGTCGCGGCCGTCGAGCGTGATCGTGCCGGTGGTCGGTTCGACCAGTCCGGCGATCATCTGCAGCGTCGTGGTCTTGCCGCAGCCGGAGGGGCCGAGCAGCGAGACGAACTCGCCCTTGGCGACTGAGAGGTCGATGTCGCGCGCCGCGGCGAAATCGCCGTAGATCTTGCTCAGCTTCTCCAGCGTCAGGAAGCTCATGACCTCTCCCGCTCGGCTCGCCCCGCCCACTCATCGGGGTCTTTTGCCCTCATGGGTTTCAGAAGCCGGAGAGGTGGAATTTCGTCAACGAATAATTCCATATGAGAGAATTTTTATCTTATAAATTCCTCTATATGAAATTTATTGTGACTGTATTTCGAAATGATTATCGTGAGCGGATGATCGATTCTGCCGAGCCTCTCTCCAGCCTGCGCCGCGCGCTGGGCCTCCTGCGCCTCGTCGGCGCGGCCGAGGCCGGCGGCATCCGGCTGAAGGATCTCGCCGAGCAGGCCGGCTGCAGCCAGCCGACGGCGCATCGCGCCTTGCAGGACCTCGCCGCCGAGGGCTTCGTCGAGCAGGTCGGCAAGCGCTATCGGCTGGCGCTCGACTTCTTCGTGCTGGCGGCCCGCGCCGGCCATGCCGACGGCCTGCGCGATCTCGCCAAGCCGGTGCTGCTGCGCCTCTCGGCGACCCTGACCGACACGATCTTCCTGCTGGTGCGCAACGGCTATGAAGCTGTCTGTCTCGACCGGATCGAGGGGCCGTTCCCGATCCGCTCCTTCACCGGCGATATCGGCGGCAAGGTGCCGCTCGGGCTGGGGCAGGGCAGTCTGGCCATCCTCGCCCATCTGCCCGAGCCCGAGCGCGAGGCGGTGATCCGCTTCAACGTGCCGCGTTTGCTCGACCGCGGCTTCCTCGACGAGGCCGCGCTGCGGGTCGAATTGGACAAGGCGCGGGAGCAAGGCTGGGTCAATCTCAACACCGGGCTGATCCCGGGCATGGCGGGCCTGGGCGTGCCGGTTTTCGATGCGCAGGGGCGCGTGGTCGCGGCGCTCAGCGTCGGCACGCTGGCGGATCGCCTGCGGCCCGAGCGATTGCCGGGCGTCGTTGCGATCCTCAAGGCCGAGGCTGCGACCTTGGGCGCGATGCTCAACCCGTTCGACACGGCCTTGCGCCATCCCTCGCGCAGCCTGAGTTCGGTGGCATGATCTTCCCGGCCGGCGTTGCCGATCTCCGTCGGTGGCTCGTATCACCGATAGGTGACGGGCGTTTCGTTGGGGCCTCAAGACTGCCGGGGTAATCTCTTTGCATGGCAGTCCCGTCCGCTCGCCGCCGTGACCTTGTCGCTATCGGTGTGCTACCTCGGTTTGCCGCTGCGGCGGTCGATCGCAATCGCCACGGAGAATGATCGTGCTGGAGAAGGCCTGGGCGGATCTTTCCGCGCATCGTACCCGAACCGTCTCGCAGCATCTGCGTGAGCTCTTCGCCGCCGATAACAAGCGCTTTTCCAGCTTCTCGGCCCGGCTCGAGGATCTCCTGCTCGACTATTCCAAGACGGCGGTGACGCCAGAGACCATCGAGTTGCTGCTGGCGCTCGCCCAGGCCGCGGATGTCGAGGCCAAGCGCGATGCCATGTTCGCGGGCGAGCCGATCAACACGACGGAAGGGCGTGCGGTGCTGCACACGGCGCTGCGCAACCAGTCCGGCCGGCCGGTCAAGGTCGACGGCGTCGACGTGATGTCCGAGGTCAACGCGGTGCTGGAGCGGATGTCCGCTTTTGCCGAGGGCATTCGCAGCGGCACCATCGCGGCCGCAGATGGCGGGCGCATCACCGATGTCGTCAATATCGGCATCGGCGGCTCCGATCTGGGGCCGGTGATGGCGACGCTGGCGCTGGCGCCCTATCATGACGGACCGCGCCTGCATTACGTCTCCAATGTCGATGGCGCCCATATCGCCGACACCCTCGCCAGGCTCGATCCGGCGCGGACACTGGTGATCGTGGCATCCAAGACTTTCACCACGATCGAAACCATGACCAACGCCGCGACCGCGCGGCGCTGGATCGCCGGCGCGCTCGGCGAACAGGCGGTCGCCAGGCATTTCGCCGCGGTCTCGACCGCGCTCGACAAGGTCGCGGCCTTCGGCATCCAGCCCGACCGGATCTTCGGTTTCTGGGACTGGGTCGGCGGGCGCTATTCGGTCTGGTCGGCGATCGGCCTGCCGGTGATGATCGCGGTCGGCCCCGAGAACTTCCGCGCCTTCCTCGCCGGCGCGCATGCTATGGACGAGCATTTCTGCAGCGCGCCGCTCGACAAGAACCTGCCGGTGCTGTTCGGCCTGATCGGGCTCTGGCATCGCGAGAGCTGCGGCTATCCGGCCCGCGCGGTGCTGCCTTATGATCAGAGGCTGGCGCGCTTGCCCGCCTATTTGCAGCAGCTCGACATGGAGTCGAACGGCAAGCGCGTGCACAAGTCGGGCGGGGCGGTGACGCGGCCGACCGGGCCGCTGGTCTGGGGCGAGCCCGGCACCAACGGCCAGCATGCCTTCTTCCAGCTGCTGCACCAGGGCACCGACATCATCCCCTGCGAATTCCTGGTCGCTGCCGAGGGGCATGAGCCGGAGCTCGCTCATCAGCATCGTCTGCTCCTCGCCAACTGCCTCGCCCAGAGCGAGGCGATGATGAAGGGCCGCACGCTCGAGGAGGCGAAGGCGCAGCTCGCCAAGCAGGGACTGTCGGCGGAAGCGATTGAGCACCTCGCCCCGCACAAGGTCTTCCCCGGCAGCCGGCCGAGCGTGACCATCGCCTATCGCAAGCTCGACCCGTTCACGCTCGGGCGCCTGATCGCGCTCTATGAGCACCGCGTCTTCGTCGAGGCGGCGGTGTTCGACATCAACGCCTTCGACCAATGGGGTGTCGAGCTCGGCAAGGAGCTGGCGACGGCGCTGCTGCCGGTGATCGAGGGCAAGGCGCCGGCGGACGCGCATGACGCCTCGACGGCGGGGCTAGCGCGCTATCTGACCGGGCGGTAGCCGCAGCCGTGATGCCGGCTCGACCGGGTCGATAAAGGCGCGGGGAACCCTCTCCTGTAAGGAGAGGGCAGGGTGAGGTGTAGGCGGCAAGACCAGTTCCGTGAGGCCTGACCGCGCGGTTAGGCTCAGACCAACGTTTCCAGTTCGAACACCTCACCCCTACCCCTCTCCTTCCAGGAGAGGGGATCCCGCGCTTGTTCTAACCGAGCATGACGCGCTTCAGGCGCTGCCACCCGGCTGCTTCACGTCGCGCTGGGTGATCAATCTGGCGCTGCGCTGGTCGCGGGCGTGGATCCAGAGCCAGCTCAGCGCGACGCTGAGCCGGTTGCGCACGCCGATCAGAAAATAGATGTGCGCCAGGCCCCAGAGCCACCAGGCGAGCGAGCCCTTCAGCTTGACCCGGCCGAAATCGATGATGGCGACGCGCTTGCCGACGGTCGCGAGGCTGCCGGCATGGCTGTAGGCGAAGGGGCGCGGCGCCTTGTCGCCGGCGAGCCGGCGCTTGATCGTCGCCGCGACATGGCGGCCCTGCTGCTTGGCGGCAGGCGCGATGCCGGGAACAGGCTTGCCGTCCTGATCCTTGACCATGGCGGTGTCGCCGATCACGAAAATCTCGGGATGGCCGGGCAGACTGAGATCAGGCTCGACCTCGACGCGGCCGGCGCGGTCCATCGGCGCCGCGAGCCAGGCGCCGGCCGGCGAGGCGCGCACGCCCGCGGCCCAGATCACCGTCGCCGCCGGCAGCGGCTCCTCGCCGATCACGACGCCTTCGGGCGTGCAGGCGGTGACTGGTGCGCCGGTGCGGACCTCGACGCCGATGCGCTGCAATTCGTGGTGGGCATAGGTCGCAAGGTCCGCATCGAAGCTGGGCAGGATGCGCGGACCGGCTTCGACCAGCACGACCCGGGTCTCACGGGTGTCGATCCGGCGGAATTCCGCCGGCAGGGTGGCGCGGGCCAGCTCGGCGATCGTGCCGGCGAGCTCGACGCCGGTCGGGCCGGCGCCGATGACGACGAAGGTCAGCAGCGCGGCGCGGCGCTCGGGATCAGCCTCCGCCTCGGCGCGCTCGAAGGCGGTCAGGATGCGGCGGCGGATCGTGGTCGCGTCTTCCAGGGTCTTCAGGCCGGGCGCATGGGGCTCCCAGTCGTCATGCCCGAAATAGGCATGGGTCGCGCCGGTGGCGACGACGAGCGTGTCGTAATGCAGGACTTCGCCGATCGAGAGCGCGACCTCGCGCAGGCTCGTGTCGATGCCAGTGACCTCGGCCAGTAGCGTCGTCACGTCGCTGCGGCGCCGGAATAGATGGCGGATCGGCCAGGCGATTTCGGAGGTGGCGAGCGAGGCGGTGGCGACCTGGTAGAGCAGCGGCTGGAAGAGGTGGTGGTTGCGCCGGTCGATGATGGTGATGCGGAGATCGGCGCCGGCCAGGCGATGCACGGTCTCCAATCCGGCGAAGCCGCCGCCGATCACCACGACATGCTGCGGTCCGCTCATCGGCCATCCCTCGTTCCGGCAGGACGACATATCTGTAGCACGGCTTTCGGGAAGAAGGCTCCTGTCAGCCCTTCAGCAGCCCCGATTGCGCCAGCGCGGTCGCCGTGCGTGGGCTGAAGGCGGCTGGGATGTCATAGACCAGCACCAGCCGCAGCAGCGCCTTGACGTCGACATCATGCGGTTGTGCCTGCAGCGGGTCGGGGAAGAAGAACAGCGCGTCGAGCTCGCCTTGCGCGATCATCGCGCCGATCTGCTGGTCGCCGCCGAGCGGGCCGCTCTTGACTAGCCGGATCTCCAGATCGGGCATCGACTGCTTCAGCACCGAGCCGGTGGTGGCGGTGGCGACGATGCGATGCGGCATGATCAGATCGGCATGGTCGCTCGCCCATTGCGCCAGCTCCGGCTTCTTGCGGTCATGCGCGATCATCCCGATCGTCAGCGGCATCTTCGCTTTCCTCTCCTCAGGGAATCCAGCGCCGTGACTGCTCGGCGCGGTCGTCATAGCTCGCCTCGAAGATCGGCGAAGCGAGGGTGGCGCGGACCTTGAGGATGCCGCCGCCGATGTTGCGGAAGCTGTGCCGCGCGCCGGCCGGGATCACGATTGACTGGTTGGCGCGCAGGATCAGGGTCTCGCCGCGCAAGGTGATCTCGGCCTCGCCTTCCATCACCTCCAGCACCTCCTCGACGGCGTGGAGATGGATCGGGGCGCCGAGGCCGGGATCGCAGAATTGTTCGAAGATGCAGAGCTGGGCGGAGCGCACCAGCGCCGAGACCCGCATCAGCGTCATCACGCCCTCGCGCCATTGTTCGAGCGGCTGGGTCTCGTGGTTGATGAGGCTCATGCCGTCGCCTTCTGTTCGAGACCGACCATCGGCTTTTCGTGGGGGACCCGGACCTCCGCTGTCGCCTCGCCGCTCCAGAGCGATTGCAACTGGGCGACGACATGGCCGCCGAAGCTCTCATAGGGGATGCGGATCGAGGTCAGCCAGGGCGCGATCCAGTGGTTGAGCGCGTTGCCGTCGACGCCGACCAGCGTGCAGCGCTGCGGGATCGGCACATTGCTTTCGACCGCGAGCCGATAAGCGCCATAGGCGATCAGATCGCTGACGCAGAGCGCGCCTTCCGGCCAGCCGCCCTCCTGCACCAGTGCCTTGGCGGCGGCGTAGCCGATCTCGATATGCGACAGGCCGGGGCCGCTGGCGCGGCGGATCGCATCCTCGGGCACGCCGCGTGCGACGAGGCGGTCGATGAAGCCCGACGCTCGTTCCTGCGTGCTCGACACATTCTGCGCTGCCATGAGCACGGCCGGGCGCTCGATTCCACGCGCCAGCATGAAGTCGGCGGCGTCGGCTCCGGCAGCGCGATTGTCGATGCCGACATAGGCGCCGCCGCCGAGCGGGTTGTGGCGAGCGACGAAGACCATCGGGTCGCCGCGGCGCAAAGTCTCCTCCAGCCCGCGGCTGCGCACAGCGCTGACCATCACATAGCCGGCTACGAACTGCTCGCGCATCGCCTGCAGATAGTCGTCCTGCAGTTCGGCGCGATCATGCGTATCGCAGAGGATCATGACATAGCCGGCGGCGCGCAGGGCGGCCTCGGTCGAGACCGCGATCGCTGCCATGGCTGGGTTGTCGAGATTGGGCGAGAGCATCGCCACGACCCGGCTAGCGCGCTGGCGCAGCGCCCGGCCGACCGGGTTCGGCCGATAGCCCAAACGTGCGATCGCCTCTTCGACACGAGCGACCGTCTCAGGCGAAGCCCGCCCGCTTTCGCCATTGACGATGCGCGACACCGTCGAGATCGAAACGCCGGTATCCTCCGCGACCGTGGTGAGCGATACCGAACCCTGATGTGCCCGTGCGGCCCTAGTCTTCATCGCGCTCCCATCCCCGCTTCCGCATCCTGCGAACCGGTGCATCAGAGATGCCGGCTCACTTCGGGATTGACAAGCTAGGCAAACGTTTGCCTTAATGATTGTCAAGACGCTCCCGGAGGCGTCGTTTCAAGCGGGGATGGAACGCTCATGCACAGCAAGCATTGGATTTCGGCGCTCGCCTTGACGGCCGGCCTCGTTATGGGCGGTTTCGCGCAAGCCCAGACCACGGTCCGCATCGCCTGGTATTCCGACGGCAACGAGGGCGAGGTCATCACCGACCTGCTCAAGCGCTTCGAGGCCCAGAACAAGGACATCAAGGTCGTGCTCGACCAGGTGCCCTACAAGGCCATTACCGAGAACCTGCCCGTCCAGCTCGCCTCCGGCCAGGGCCCGGACATCGCCCGCGTCGTCGATCTCGGCGGCATCGCCCGCTATGCGCTCGATCTGCGGCCCTATCTCAAGGACGCCGGCTACTGGGAGAAGAATTTCGGGCCGTTCCTGCCCTGGATGCGCCCCGAGGGCGACAGCAAGGCGATCACGGGCTTCATGACGCAGCTCACCGTCACCGGTCCCTTCGTCAACAAGACTCTGTTCGAGCAGGCCGGTATCGCCCTGCCGGGCGCCAAGGCGACCTGGGAGGAGTGGGGCAAGGCGGCCAAGGACGTCGCGGCCAAGGTGCAGGCTCCATTCCCGCTGGCGATGGACCGCTCGGGCCACCGCTTCTTCTCGGTCGCCGTCTCCGAGGGCGCCAAGGTGTTCGACGCCAAGGGCGAGCCGGCGGTGGTCGATGACGGATTCAAGCGCGGCGCCAAGCTGGTCTATGACTGGCACCAGAGCGGCGTGATGAAGAAGGAGCTCTGGGGCTCGGTCTCCGGCACCGCCTATCGCGGCGCCAATGACGAGTTCAAGAACGCCCAGGTCGTGATGTACCAGTCGGGTTCCTGGCAGATCGCCCAGTTCGACAAGACCGTCGGCGACGCCTTCGACTGGATCGCGGTGCCCTCGCCTTGTGGCGCGGGTGGCTGCTCGGGCATGCCTGGCGGGGCCGGCCTCGTCGCGATCAAGACGACGAAGAGCCCGGAAGCCGTCGCCAAGGTGATGGACTATCTCGCCAGCGAGCCGGTGCTGAGCGAGTTCTATGCCCGCTCGCTGTTCGTGCCCGGCCATCTCGGCATCGCCGCCAAGGGGCTCGACTATCAGGGCGCCAGCGCGCCGGCCAAGGCCGCGCTCAAAGTCTTCTCTGACCAGGTCGCGCAGCTCTCGCCGGTCGCCTATCAATTGCAGGGCTATACGAGCAACCGCGTCATCTTCAACGCGGTGATCAGCCGGCTCGGCCAGGCGATCTCGGGGGAGGGCAGCCTCGACGAGGCCTATAAGCGGATCGAGTCGGACATCGCCCAGCAGATCGCCGAGCGCAAGAAGTAAGCCGTCATGGCCTCCGACGCTCCCGCCTCCACGGCAAGCCCGGATCGCGCCGGCGCAGCGAGCTTCTTCGCCGCGCCGCTCGCGATGCTGATGCGCCTGATCGACTGGCCGATGCAGGCTCTGCAGCGGCTGATCGGCGAGCGCCGGATGGCCTATGTCTTCCTTCTGCCCAATCTCGCCTTCTTCTCGCTCTTCGTCTTCCTGCCGCTCATCATCAACTTCATCTTCTCGGTGACGGGCGGGGCGGGGCTGTTCCCCTCCGAGCGCCCCTATGTCGGGGCGCAGCAATACGCCTATCTCTTCGACTGCGGCTCTTTCCTCGACGCCTCCTCCTGCCGCGAGGATCATTTCTGGCGCGGCGTCTCCAACACCGCGCGCTTCACCGTCTTCCAGGTCACGGCGATGGTGCTGTTCTCGCTGCTGACGGCGGTGGTGCTGAACATGAAGATCCGGGCGCGTGGCTTCTTCCGCGCCGTCTATTTCTTCCCGGTGCTGCTCTCGCCGGTGGTGGTGGCGTTGACCTGGAAGTGGATCCTGCAGCGCGACGGCCTGCTCAACGCCGCGATCACCTCGTTTGGCGGCGAGCGCATCCTGTTCCTGGTCGATCCGAGCTGGGCGATGTTCTGGATCGTCTTCGTCTCGATCTGGGCCCATATGGGCTTCTACACGCTGATCCTGCTCGCCGGCCTGCAGGCGATCCCCGCCGATCTCTATGAGGCCGCCGAGATGGATGCGACGCCGCGCTGGCGCACATTCTGGCGCATCACCCTGCCATTGCTCTGGCCGAACATGATCGTCGTGATCGTGCTGGCGCTGATCCGCGGCGTGCAGACCTTCGACGAGGTCTTCGTGCTGACCGGCGGCGGACCCGGCACCGCGACGCTGATGGTGGTGCACTACATCTACGAGACCGCCTTCGCCAATCAGGTGCAGAATTTCGGCCTGGCGGCGGCCGCCTCCGTCGTGCTCGGCGTCGTGCTGTTCGCGCTGACCCTGGCCCAGCTCGCGGCGAGCCGCCGCAAGGGGGCGGCATGAACAGGCTCGCCCGCATGGCGGTGGCTCGCCGCAATCCCGGCCGCTGGCACTGGACCGACATCGCCGCCTACGCCTATCTCGCGCTCGGCGTCGTCCTGATGTTCGGCCCCGTGCTCTGGCTCGGCCTGTCCTCGTTCAAGACCCAGGCCGGCCTGCTCGAATTCCCGCCTTCGCTGCTGCCGATGTCGCAGAAGGAGGTCCGGGTCGAGGGCCATGCCCAGCCGCTGCCGCTGTTCGAAGTGACGATGGAGGACGGCTCCAAGCGCGTGCTGGCGCAGGTCCGCCGCATCGGCATCCAGGCGCAAATGGTCGATCCGGCCAATCCCGGCCAGAGCATCCGCGTTCCCATCGACAAGCGCACGCCGGTGCGCGAATTCAAGCTCGCGACCGAGAACTACACCGAGCCGCTGGAGCGTTTCGCCTTCACGCGCTTCCTCTGGAATTCGGTCTTCGTCACCGCGGTCGCGACGCTGATCACCCTGGTGATCAACTCGATGGCGGCCTATGCGCTCTCGATCTACGAGTTCCGCGGCAAGACGGCGGTGATGCTGATGGTGATCGGCACGCTGATGATCCCGATCACCATCATCCTGGTGCCGGTCTATCTCGTCATCACCAAGCTCGGCCTGGTCAATTCGCTCTGGGCGGTGATCCTGCCGGGGGCGGCGACGCCGACCGGCGTCTTCCTGCTGCGCCAGTACATGCTGACCCTGCCGCGCGACCTGATCGAGGCGGCGCGCATGGACAAGGCCTCGGAGTGGCAGATCTACTGGCGCATCGTCATGCCGCTCGCCATGCCGGCGCTGGCCGTGCTCGCGATCTTCTCGATCATGTGGCGCTGGAACGAGTTCCTCTGGCCGCTCGCGGTGCTGACCAAGACCGAGGCCTATACGCTGCAGATCGGCCTCAACGCCTTCCAGGGCGAACTGCAGACGCAGTGGCATTACCTGCTCGCGATGACGGTGGTGACGCTGCTTCCGGTCGCGCTCGTCTTCGTCTTCCTGCAGCGCTTCATCACCACCGGCATCGCCAATACGGGAATGAAATAATGGCGGGACTGAGCCTTTCCGGCGTCCGCAAGAGCTATGGCGCGACCACGGTGCTGCACGGCATCGACCTTAATGTCGCCGATGGCGAGTTCGTCGTCTTCGTCGGCCCCTCCGGCTGCGGGAAGTCGACGCTGCTGCGCTCGATCGCCGGGCTGGAGAGCATCACCGGCGGCACCATCGCGATCGACGGCGCCGATGTCACCGGGCTGCCGGCCTCGGAGCGCGGGCTCGCCATGGTGTTCCAGTCCTATGCGCTCTACCCGCATATGAGCGTCTACGCGAACATGGCCTTCGCGCTGGAAAACATGGGCTTCAAGCGCGACGAGATCGACAGGCGGGTGAAGCGCGCCGCCGGCATGCTGCGCCTGACCGACTATCTCGAGCGCAAGCCCAAGGCGCTCTCCGGCGGCCAGCGCCAGCGCGTCGCCATCGGCCGCGCCATCGTGCGCGACCCCAAGATCTTCCTGTTCGACGAGCCGCTCTCGAACCTCGATGCGGAACTCCGCGTCGCGACCCGCAAGGAACTCGCCGCGCTGCATGCCGAGATCGGCGGCACGATGATCTACGTCACCCACGACCAAGTCGAGGCGATGACGCTGGCGCACCGCATCGTCGTGCTCCAGGGCGGGCGGATCGAGCAGGTCGGCACGCCGCTCGAACTCTACAACCGGCCGGACAACCTCTTCGTCGCCGGCTTCATCGGCTCGCCGCGCATGAACCTCCTGCCGGGCAAGGTGGTGAGCCCGGGCGCGGTCGCGCTCGGCGAGGCCGGTCACGAGGTCGCCTGCCAGACCGGCAGCCTCGCCACTGGCGCTTCGGTCACGCTCGGCATCCGGCCGGAGCATCTTGCGCTGGCTGCGCAGGGTGGCGGGGTGCCGCTGACGATCGAGTTGGTCGAGCGCCTCGGCGGCGAGAGCTATCTCTATGGCGCTTCGCCCGGCCTGCCGCAGATCACGCTCCGGCTCGACGGCCAGAGCGAGCACCAGCGCGGCTCGGGCGTCGCGCTCGCCTTCCCGCAGCAGCATCTGCATCTGTTCGACGAGAACGGCCGGGCCGTCCGGTCCTGACGACTGACTAGAGAGATCCCATGAAAGCCCTGACGCAAGGCCGCTATCTCGGCCGCGACGGCGAAGCCGCCTTGTTCGATGTCGGCCTCGGCGCGACGATCGCTGTCCGCATCCTCGAAGGCGATATCGGCCGGGTGACGCTGAAGCCGCAGGACGGCTATCGGCTCGACCGCGGCTGGTCGATCGCGCCGGGCGGGCTGGAGCCGCCCTATGCGGGGCGCCCGCGCGACGATCTCTCCGGTTTCGCCTGTCCGCAGGCGAGCGTCAGCGAGAGCGAGGGCAAGGTCACGCTATCGGCCGGCGGCCTTGCCGCCGAGGTGACGCTGTCCCCCTTCGGCATTGCCTGGCGGCGCGAGGGCGAGGCTGAGCCCTTCCTGCAGGATCGCACGACGCAGGCCTATCTGATCTCGCCGCGTACCGGCGCGGTCTCGCATTTCATGGCGCGCGATTATGCCGAGCGGCATTACGGGCTCGGTGACAAGGCCGGCCCGCTCGACCGGACCGGGCGGCGCTTCGCCATCGATGCGGTCGACCCCTGCGGTTTCGATGCCGAGCTCTCCGACCCACTCTACAAGATGCTGCCCTTCTTCATCGTCGACGGGAAGGCGGGCGCCCATGGCGTCTTCTACGACAACCTCTCGACCGGTAGCGTCGATCTGGGCTGCACGCTCGACAATTACCATGGCCTGTTCCGCTCCTGGAAAGGCGATGATGGCGATCTCGACTATTACGTCATGGCCGGCCCGACCGTGCCTGATGTGGTCAAGCGCTTCTCCTGGCTGACCGGCGGCCAGGCTTTTGCACCGCGCTGGTCCTTTGGCTTCGGCGTGACCTCGATGGCGATCGCCGATGCGCCCGATGCCGATGCAAGGATCAGCGACTTCGTCGCCAAGTGCCGCAAGCACGCCATCCCCTGCGACAGCTTCCATTTCGGCTCGGGCTATACCCAGATCGGCCAGCGCCGCTACGCCTTCAACTGGAACCGCGACAAGTTCCCGGAGCCGCGGGCGACGATGAAGCGGCTGAACAAGGCCGGCATGCACACCGTCGCCAACCTGAAGCCCTGCCTGCTCGACGACCATCCGCGCCTGAAGGAAACGCTCGACCAGGGCTTCCTCGTCAAGGATTCCAAGACCGGCGAGCCGGCAGTTGCGCAGTTCTGGGACGGGCTCGGCTTCCATATCGACTTCACCAACCCGAAGGGCCGGGCCTGGTGGCGCGCCGGCATCGAGACGGCGCTGCTCGACCACGGCTTCACCACGGTCTGGAATGACAACAACGAATACGAGATCTGGGATGAGGATGCCTTCTGCGACGGCGACGGACGCCCGTTCCGGCAGGCGCTGGCGCGCCCGGCACAGCCGCTGTTGATGACCAAGCTCTCCTATGAGACGCAAGCCGCGCGCGAGCCGGGCAAGCGCCAATATGCGATCACGCGCGGCGGCTGCGCCGGCATCTCGCGCTATGCCCAGACCTGGTCGGGCGACAACGAGACCGCCTGGAAGACGCTGCGCTATAACCTGACCCAGGGGCTCAATATGAGCCTGTCGGGCATGTTCTCGATCGGCCACGATGTCGGCGGCTTCCATGGCCCGACGCCGGGGCCGGAGCTGTTCGTCCGCTTCAACGAGTTCTGTGCGCTCTGGCCGCGCATGGTGATGAACTCCTGGAACGATGACGGCGTCGTCAACCTGCCGTGGATGTACCCGGAGATGGTGCCGCAGGTGCGCGATGCGATCTCGCTGCGCTACCGGCTGATGCCCTATCTCTACACCCAGATGTGGCGGGCGAGCCGCGACGGCATCCCGGCCGTGCGGCCGCTGCTCTACGACTTCCCGCAGGATGCGACGGCGGTCACGGTCGACGATGTCTTCATGCTCGGCCCGGACGTGCTGGTCGCGCCGGTGCTGGAGGAGGGCGCACGCGAGCGCGCCGTCTACCTGCCGCAGCATGAGGGCGGCTGGTACGATTGGCATAGTGGCGAGCACTATCCGGGCGGCGTCACCGTCACGGTTGCGGCGCCGCTCGGCCGGCTGCCGCTGTTCGTGCGGGCCGGCGCGCTCATCCCACTCGGCGATGCCAAGGGCATCAGCAATGAGCGCGAGGTCCTGGTCTGCGGCGTGGTCGAGGGCGCCTCGGGCGAGCTCTACGAGGATGACGGTGAGACCGCCGACTGGCGCGGCGCCGGTTCGACGGTGATCCGCTTCCATGTCCACAATGGCGAGGTCGCGATCGAGCAGCAGGGCGAGGGCAAACCGCGCTTCAACACGATCGCGATCCGGCAGATCGGCAGCTGAGCTGGCTCGACGGCGCCGGCCGGTGTCGGCCGGCGCTGTTGCTGCCGCTAGGTGCAATCTGTATTCGTCATGTCGACACTGGATGGCGACATGACTGACAGGACCATGGCGGCTCCGGCCGAGCGCAAGCGGGGCGAGGGCGTCAAGCTCGTCTACGACATCCTGCGCGACGACATCATTGACCTCGTGCTGCCGCCGGGCAGCCCGATCGACGAGATTCAGCTGGCCGAGCGGCTGTCGATGTCGCGCACGCCGATCCGCGAGGCGCTGGTGCGCCTGGCGAGCGAAGGGCTGGTGACGACGCTGCCCAACCGTTCGACGGTGGTCTCGAACATCGACTTCCTCAACCTGCACACCTTCTTCGACGCGATCACGCTGATGTATCGCGTCACCACGAGGCTGGCGGCCGAGTTCCATGTGCCGGGGGATCTCGACATCATCCGCGCCCGGCAGGCCGCCTTCGCCGGGGCCGTCGCGGCGCATGATGCGCTCGCCATGATCGCGACCAATCGCGATTTCCATGCGGCGATCGCCGAAGCCGGGCGCAACCCGTATTACACCGGGCTGTTCTGCCGCCTGCTCGACGAGGGCCGGCGCATCCTGCGGCTCTATTACTCCTCATTCGAGGACCGGCTGCCGCAGCGCTATGTCGCCGAGCATGAGGAGATGATCGCGGCGATCGCCGGCCGCGATGTCGAGGGGGCCGACCGGCTGGCCAAGGCCCATGCCGACCAGATCGTCCAGCAGATCCAGCAGCTGATCGCCCGCGACCGGCGCCAGACGCTGGCGCTTTAGGGCGCTCTCCCAGACCTCGCCTCTCGTCACGCCGGAGCCGCCTGCGACGCCCCGGAGCGGCGGGTTTCCGCGTCGCAAATTTTTCTGTCGACAAATAAAATACAAAGAGTATTATCCGTATCGATCAAGGCGGCGAGCAGGCCGTCCATGGAACCGCCAGCCCGAGGAGCGCGTGATGAAGGCCCAGATCTTTTCCGGCTGCATGCCGGCGCTGATGACCCCCTGCAAAGACGACCGCAGCCCCGATTTCGAGGCGCTGGTGCGCAAGGGCAAGGAGCTGATCGCGGCCGGCATGTCGGCGGTGGTCTATTGCGGCTCGATGGGCGACTGGCCGCTGCTGACCGATGCGCAGCGCATGCAGGGCGTCGAGGCCCTGGTGAAGGCCGGCGTGCCGGTGATCGTCGGCACCGGCGCGGTCAACACCGCGTCCGCCGTCGCCCATGCCGCCCATGCCCAGAAGATCGGCGCCAAGGGCCTGATGGTGATCCCGCGCGTGCTGTCGCGCGGTTCGGTGGTCGAGGCGCAGCGCCACCATTTCAAGGCGATCCTCGCGGCGGCGCCCGATCTGCCGGCGGTGATCTACAACAGCCCCTATTACGGCTTTGCCACCCGCGCCGACCTGTTCTTCGCGCTGCGGGCCGAGCATCCCAACCTGGTCGGCTTCAAGGAGTTCGGCGGCGCCGCCGAGATGCGCTACGCCGCGGAAAACATCACCAGCCGCGACGATGACGTCTCACTGATGATCGGCGTCGACACCTGCGTCTTCCACGGCTTCGTCAATTGCGGCGCGACCGGCGCGATCACCGGCATCGGCTGCGTGCTGCCGAAGGAGGTGCTGCACCTCGTCAGCCTGAGCCAGGCGGCAGCGAAGGGCGATGTCGAAGCGCGGCGCCTCGCGCTCGAGCTGGAGGCGGCGCTCGCGGTGCTCTCCTCCTTCGACGAAGGGCCGGAGCTCGTCCTCTATTTCAAGCACATGATGGTGCTGAAGGGCGACGCCGAATACACGCTGCACTTCAACCCGACCGACGTGCTCGGCGAGAGCCAGCGCGGCTATGTCGAGGCGCAGCTCAAGCTGTTCGACGCCTGGTATGCGCAGTGGTCAAAGCAGCCCGGCGCGCTGAAACACGCCGCCTGAGGCATTTGCTCAGGCCCTCCCGGCGACGGGAGGGCCTTTTTTTGTTGTCAGGCGACCGCGTCGAGCCCCAGCGCTTCCAGCCGGTCGAGCTGCTCGATCTCGGCGGCGGTCAGCGCGATGCCCTCCGCCAACGAGCCTTCGCGAGCCTTGAAGCGGCGCTGCGAGGGCAGGCGTGCGCCCTGGCCGGCGATCGCCTCGAACAGGGTCTCGGCGCGGGCGAAGGGATCGCCGGGCCGGCCGGCGGCGAAGCGCTCGGGCGAGAAGGCGAGGATCAGTTCGCCATGCTGCGGCGCCAGCGTCGTGGTGCCGAGGAAATCGAGCGCGCCCCGGCTGGTCAGGTCGCCGATCATCACGCCGGCCAGCAATTCGATCATGGTCGAGATCGCCGAACCCTTGTGCCCGCCGAAGGGCAGCATCGCCCCGGCGAGTGCGGCAGTCGGGTCGGTGGTCGGCTGACCCTCGGAATCGAGGGCCCAGCCCTCGGGCAGGGGCTTGCCGGCGCGGCGGTACAGTTCGATCTCGCCGCGGGCCGCAACGCTGGTAGCGAAGTCGAAGACGTAAGGGTGCCCGCCCTGGCGCGGCCAGCCGAAGGCGAGCGGATTGGTGCCGAGCAGGGCGGCGGTTCCGCCGGATGGCGCGACGGTGGCGTAGCTCGGGCACATCGCCAGCGCGGCGACGCCCATGCCGGCGAGTGCTTCGACCTCCGGCCAGAGCGCCGAGAAGTGGGTGCAGTCGTTGATCACCAGCGCTGCGAGACCGAGTTGCCTGGCCCGTTCGGCAAGGGCAGGCGCCCCCAATTCAAAGCCGGCGCAGGAGTAGGCGCCGCCGGCCGCAACGCGCAGCACGGCCGAGCCGTCATCGTGCAGGACGGGTTCGGCATCGGTCGAGACCTTGCCGGCCTTGATCGTGCGCAGGCAGCCTTCGACCCGGTAGACGCCATGTGACTTGCAGCCGTCGCGCTCGCCCGCCGCGATCACGCGAGACAGCGCCGCGGCATGAAGCGGCGACAATCCGCCCTTGCGGAAGACCGTCTCGATCCGGCGCGTCAGCGCCTCCATGCTGAGGATCGTCATGTCGCCCATGGCGTGCTTCCCGCTCGTTGCAAATCTGCATACTTGCTGTATTCAAAAAGCCGACATGACTTCAAGCGGGCGTAACGTCTCAGGAAGGTTCTGATCGATGGCCAGCCATACCTTCTCCTGCATCGACGGCCACACCTGCGGCAATCCGGTTCGCCTCGTCTCGGGCGGCGGCCCGCGCCTCGAGGGTGCGACCATGCTGGAGAAGCGGGCGCATTTCCTGCGCGAATTCGACTGGATCCGCACCGGGCTGATGTTCGAGCCGCGCGGCCACGACATGATGTCGGGCTCGATCCTCTATCCGCCGACACGGCCCGATTGCGATGTCGCCGTGCTGTTCATCGAGACCTCCGGCTGCCTGCCGATGTGCGGCCATGGCACGATCGGCACGATCACCATGGGCATCGAGAACGGGCTGATCACGCCGCGCGAGCCGGGCAGGCTCTCGATCGACGCGCCGGCCGGCAAGGTCGACATCAGCTATCGCCAGGAGGGCCGCTTCGTCGAGGAGGTGCGCCTCACCAACGTCCCCGGCTTCCTCTATGCGGAGGGGCTGACGGCCGAGGTCGAGGGGCTCGGCGAGATCGTCGTCGACGTCGCCTATGGCGGCAATTTCTATGCGATCGTCGAGCCGCAGAAGAACTTCCGTGACATGGCCGACCATACCGCCGGCGAACTCGTCGGCTGGTCGCCGAAGCTGCGGGCGGCGCTGAACGCGAAATACGAGTTCGTCCATCCTGAGCACCCGGAGATCCAGGGGCTCAGCCACATCCAGTGGACCGGCAAGGCGACGCAATCAGGCGCCCATGCCCGCAACGCCGTGTTCTATGGCGAGAAGGCGATCGACCGCTCGCCCTGCGGCACCGGCACCTCGGCGCGGATGGCGCAGCTCGCCGCCAAGGGCAAGCTCGGAGTCGGCGACGAGTTCGTGCATGAATCGATCATCGGCTCGCTGTTCAAGGGCCGAGTCGAGGCGGCGACGACGGTGGCGAACCGCGAGGCGATCATCCCCTCGATCGCCGGCTGGGCCCGCATGACCGGCTACAACACCATCTTCATCGACGACCGCGACCCGTTCGCACACGGCTTCGTGGTGAAGTAGCAGCGCCCACCAAGGCCGCCGGCTGCAGGCGTTTCGGCTCAGCCGTGGCGAAGCGTCTCGGCCACCAGCTCGCCGAAGCGCCTGGTGCCGGTCTTGCCGCCGAGATCTGGCGTACGCGAGGCCGGGTCGGTCAGGACGGTGTCAATGGCCTTGTCGATGGCATGGAAGGCTTGCTCGAAGGCGGGCAGCTTGCGGCTCTCGCCCAGCCATTGCAGCAGCATGCCGCAGGACAGGATCATCGAGACCGGGTTGGCCTTGTCCTGGTTCTGGATGTCGGGCGCCGAGCCATGCTGGGCCTGGGCGCAGCAATGGGTGTCGCTCGCCATCATCGAGCCGGCGAGGCCGAGGCTGCCGGAGAGCTCGCTCGCCAGGTCCGAGATGATGTCGCCATAGAAATTGGTGGCGCAGATCACGTCGAAGCGCTCGGGATTGCGGACGAGGTGAGCGGTCGAGGCATCGATCAGCAGATCATCGAGCTGAACCTGAGGAAATTCGGCCGCGACCTTGCGGACCTCGCGCAGGAAGAGCCCGTCGGTCTGGTGGAAGCTGTTGGCCTTGTGGACGGCGGTCACCTTGTTGCGGCGCTTGGCGGCGAGCTCGAAGGCCCGGCGCGCGATGCGGTTCGAGCAATGGGCGGTGATCTTGCGGAGCGAGATCGCCATGTCCGGCGAGGGCATCAGTTCGGCCCAGCCGAGATGCATGTTGCGGTCGGGATAGAAGCCTTCGGTCGCCTCGCGCATGATCACGAGGTCCATGGTCTTGCCGGGCTTCATGTTCGACTCGATGAAGGGCCGGGTGCGGGCCGGGCGGACATTGGCGTAGAGATCGAGGCCGATGCGGAAGCCGGCGGAGACATTGCGCCCGCCCTTCTCCGGCGCCGGATAATCGGCATGCGACTGGGTGCCGAGGATGACGCCGTCGAAATCGTTGCGCGCGCGCTCCAGCACGCTGTCGCGCAAGGTCGTGCCGTGCTTTTCGAGGCTCCTGAAGCCGACATCGTCGTATTCGAAGCGGAGGCCGAGACCAAAGCGGTCGCTCGCCACTTCGAGAACGGCCATGGAAGCGGACACGATCTCCGGGCCGATGCCGTCGCATGGCAGGACGAGAATCTTCATCTTGGCTTTCCTCCGGCGTGACCGTGAGCTTGAATTGGCTATTTCATTATATAAAACCAATTACGGGTCAAGATGCTCCCGCGCAATTTGCAATCGCGCCTTCGACCTGCGATCACTCGTGAAGTTTGAACGGCGCCGGTCATGCCCAATAGCCCCCTCGCTCTTCGCATCGCCAACGACATCATCGCACGCATCGGGATGGGAGAGTTCGGCACGGGATCGCATCTCGCGACGGAGACCCTCGCCAAGCGCTTCGAGGTCTCGCGCTCGCCGGTGCGCGAGGCGCTAGCGATCCTGTGCGAGCAGGGCGTCATCGAGAATCGCCGGAATCGCGGCTTTTTCGTTCTCGCGACCGAGCAGCGCAAAGGTGGCGAGGTATCGACAGACTCGTTCGGACCTGTCGACGACGACCCTTACTACCAGCTGGCGGAAGACTGGCTGAAGGACCGGATCGGCGCCGATCAGACGGAGCAGGCCATCCGGGATCGCTACGGTCTGACACGCTCGCAGGCGCAGGATCTTCTGTCCCGTGCCTCCCGCGAAGGCTGGGCTGAGCCGAAGCCTGGCTATGGCTGGAAGCTGCGTCAGGTCGCCAAGACCGCCGAGGCGTTCGAGGAAATCTATCGGTTCCGTGCGGTGATCGAGCCGGCCGCCCTGCTCGAACCGAGCTTCCGGTTCGACCGGGCCGTGGCGGCGGCGCTTCGCCGGACGCAGGAGCGCCTGGCCTCGGGAAACCTGGAAGGGCTGGCCCCGGCGGCGATGACGGCGGCCGGTGCGGAGTTCCATGAAGGCATCATTCGGATGTCGGGTAATCCGATGTTCTTCTATGCCCTCGAACGCGCAAACCAGCTGCGGCGCCTGGCGGAGTACCGGCTGAGGGTGAATCCGCAGCGCATCGCGGTGCAGAGTTCCGAGCACCTTCAGATCCTCGATCTCCTCGCCAAGGGAGACAATCTGGAGGCCGCGCATCTGATGCGGCGGCACCTCAGCGGCGCTCTGGCTTCCAAGTCCCCGGTCGTGCACCCAAAAACCGACGGCACCGACCGCGCGGCCTAGCCGGCTCGGAAATCCCAACGAAATCACCGCTCTGACCGGCGAAGGCGTGGGTTCGAGCATCGATGGTTTTATGTCTTGATAAAACCAATTCATGCAGATAGGCTTTCTCCTACAAAGAAAACCAATGGGAGGAATGGCCATGATCGATCGTCGGCAATTCGTGCTTGCATCGGCCGCGAGCGCCGCGGCGTTGGGAACGGGCCCGTCGGTCCGGGGGCAGGAGCTGCCGGCCGGCTATCCCGCGGACTACAAGGCGGTCGTGGAGAAGGCGCGTTCCGAGGGCGTCATCTCGATCTACACCTCGACCGACGACGTGCAGGGGCGCCCGATCGTCGAGGCGTTCCAGAAGGCCTTTCCGGGCATCCGCGTCGACTACAACGATCTCGGCACCAACGGCTCCTATAACCGGGTGATCTCCGAGGCCGCCGCCAAGCAGGTCGGCTCCGATATCGTCTGGACCTCGGCGATGGATCTACAGATGGTCCTCGTCCAGAAGGGCCTCGCTGAAGCCTACAAGTCGCCGGAAACCGGCCGTCTGCCGGTATGGGCCAATTTCAAGGACACGCTCTACGGGACCACGGTCGAGCCGGTCGCGATCCTCTACAACAAGGCGCAGCTCGCCGCGTTCAAGCTTCCGCAGACGCGGGCCGAGCTGCTGGCCTTCATGCGCGACAACAAGGATGCTCTGAAGGGCAAGCTCGCGACCTTCGATCCCGAGAAGAGCGGCACGGGCTTCCTGTTCTTCAGCAACGACGCCAAGACCCGGCCCGACACCTTCGAGCTCGTCCGTGCCTTCGGTGCCACAGAGGGCAAGACCTATGGCAGCTCGGGTGCGATGCGCGAGAAGATCGTCTCCGGTGAACATTGGCTCGCCTTCAACGTCATCGGCTCCTACGCGATCGAATGGGCTGCGAAGAACCCGGCGCTCGGCTACATCCTGACCTCGGACTACACCGCCGCCTTCTCGCGCGTCGCCAATATCTCGAAGGGCGCCCCGCACCCGAACGCGGCCCGCGTCTTCCTCGACTTCCTGATCGGCGCGGCCGGCCAGACCGCCCTGGCCTCGGTGGGCGCGCCCTCGATCCGCACCGACGTCAGCAGCGGCCTCAACCTGACCAGGCTCGGCGAGATGGCGAAGGGCAACCTGAAGCCGATCCCGGTCACGAGCGCGCTCCTCGAAGCGACCGAGCCGAAGAACCGCGCGGATTTCTTCCGCCGCTGGAAGGAGGCGCTGCGCGGCTGAGGCGCGCAGGTCCCGAGGTATCCGATGTCGCTCGCAGCCCAAGCTCCCCGCTTCAGAGCCACGGTCATCCTGGCGCTGTTCACGATGGTCGCGGCTCCGGCCGGGCTCATCATCTATCAGAGCTTCCTCAGCGCGCCCTTCTTCGACGAGGCCGCGCGCCCGAGCCTCGAGGCCTATGAGTTCATCCTGACCGATCCGGAGTTCTACCGGGCGCTCTGGACGACGATCCTCTACGCCGTCGGGCTGGTGCTGATCGCGGTGCCGCTCGGGGGGCTGCTCGCCTTCCTGATCACGCGCACGGATCTCAAGGGGCGCGGCTGGATCGAGCCGCTCGTCCTCGTCCCGATGTTCCTGTCCTCGATCGTGCTGGCCTTTGGCTACACGGTCGCCGTCGGCCCGTCCGGCTTCGTCACCATCGCCTTCCGCAGCGTGTTCGGGGCGGCGCCATGGAGCATCTACACGCTGCCGGGCATCATCCTGATCGGGGGCTTGAGCCATGTCCCGACCGTCTATCTCTATGTTGCCTCGGCGATGAGGCGGCTACCGAGCGATCTGGAGGAGGCGGCCCGCACCGCCGGCGCCAGCATCTGGCGCGTCTCGCTCGATGTGACCTTGCCGATGGTGCTGCCGGCGCTGGTCTTCAGCGCGGCGCTCAATCTCCTGCTCGGCTTCGAGACCTTCGGCATCCCGCTCGTTCTCGGCGATCCGAACGGCATCCTTGTGCTGACGACCTATATCTACAAGGTCAATTCGATCTTCGGCGCGCCGACCTACCAGGTCATGGCGGCGGTGACGGTCTTCCTCATCCTGATCACGCTGCCGCTAGTCTTCATCCAGCGCCGCCTGCTGCGGCATGCCCGCCGCTTCGCCGCCGTGGGCGGCAAGGGCGCGCGCACCAACCTCCTCAAGCTCGGCCGCGCCGGGCAGGCGATCGCGCTCTCGATCATCGGGTTGTGGCTGCTGGTCTCGGTGGTGCTGCCGGTCGGCGGCGTCGTGCTGCGCGCCTTCGTCGAGAACTGGGGCGAGGGCGTCCGGCTCTCCGAGCAATGGACGCTGGCCAACTTCCGGGCCGTCTTCGCAATCGAGAGCCTGTCGCGCGGCATCGTCAACACGATCCTGCTGGCGGCGGTCGGCGGGGCGCTTGCGGTCGGCTTTTACCTCCTCGTCGGCCTCGCCGGGCATCGCAACCACGGCCGCACCGGCACGCTGCTCGACTATTCGATCCTGATTCCGCGCGCCTTGCCGGGGCTGATCGTCGGCCTCGCCTTCTTCTGGCTGTTCCTGTTCGTGCCCTTCCTGGTGCCGCTGCGCACGACGCTGTTCAGTCTGCTGATCGCCTACGTCATCGTCGGCCTGTCCTACGGCCTGCGCATCATCCAGGCGACCTTGCTGCAGGTGGCGCCGGAGCTGGAGGAATCGGCGCGCACCGCCGGCGCGACGACCTTCCGCACCTGGCGGGACGTGGTGATCCCGCTGGTCAGGCCCGGCCTCGCCGGCGCCTGGGCGATGATCATGATCGTCTTCCTGCGCGAATACGCCACCGGCGTCTATCTGATGGGCGCGGGCACCGAGGTCATCGGCTCGCTGATGGTGTCGCTGCTGACCTCCGGCGCGATGGACCAGATCGCCGCGCTCTCCTTCATCTCGATCCTGCTGACCGCAGTCGGCCTGACGCTGGCGCTGCGTCTCGGAGCCAAGATCCATGACTGATCTCGTCGTCGACAACGTCCAGAAATGGCTGGGCGGCCTGCAGATCCTGTCCGGCGCGAGCTTCGTCGCCGAAAAGGGCCGGATCGTCGCTCTGCTCGGCGCCTCAGGCAGCGGCAAGACCACGCTGCTGCGCTGCATCGCCGGCCTGGAGCAGCCCGAGATCGGCAGCATCCGCATCGGCGGCGCGACCGTCCTCGACGACAAGGCGAAGATCGCCCTGCCGCCGGAGCAGCGCCAGATCGGTCTCGTCTTCCAGTCCTATGCGCTCTGGCCGCACCGGACCGTGTTCGAGAACGTCGCCTATGGCCTGAAGCTACGGAAGATTGGGACCGGCGAGATCAAGGCCAAAGTCGAGGCCATCCTGGAGAAGCTCGGCCTGGCGCATCTTGCCGCGCGCTATCCCGACCAGCTCTCCGGCGGCCAGCAGCAGCGTGTCGCGATCTGCCGGGCGCTGGTCTACGAGCCGAAGGTCCTGCTGCTCGACGAGCCATTGTCCAACCTCGACGCCAAGCTGCGCGAAGAGGCGCGGTTCTGGATCCGCAAGCTGATCCTCGACCTGAAGATCTGCGCCATCATGGTCACGCATGACCAGGCCGAAGCCCTGGCGATCGCCGACCAGGTCCTGCTGCTCAAGGGCGGCGGCATCGTCCAATCCGGGACGCCGCTCGAGATCTACAGCAAGCCGGAGACCTTTTACGCCGCCGACTTCATGGGCACGAACAATGTCCTCAGCGGCCGGCTGGTCAGGACATCCGGGCAAGACGATACGATCGATTGTGCCGGCCTGTCGCTGGCGGGCATCTGGAGGGATCGAGAGCCTCCGGCGGACGCGAATTCCGTGCGTGCCGTCATCCGGATGGAGGCGATCTCGGTCTCGCCGGAGCCGAGCCCCGACGGCGCGCCCTTCGACGTCGAGGGCTGCATCTATCTCGGCGAGAAATGGGAGTATCGGCTGAAGCGCGGCGATCTGCGCCTGCGCGCGCAAGGTCACGAACCCCTCGGTGCAGCCATCGCCCATTGCCGGATCCCGGCCTCGGCGACCTGGCTCTACAACCCTTGAGGCGATCCATGTCCGATCGCATCCGCATCGCGCTCGTCCACGCGACCCCGGTCGCCGTCGATCCGATCGCGCAGTCCTTTCGGCAGATCTGGCCGGAGGCCGACCCGATCGGAGTTCTCGATGACGGCTTGGCCCTCGACCGGGCGGCTGCCGGCGCGCTCACCGAGGATCTGTCGCGCCGCATTCTGGCGCTGGCCCAATACGGGCTCTCGACCGGCGCCAGAGCGATCCTCTTCACCTGCTCCGCCTTCGGTCCGGCGATCGAGGAGGCGGCTCGCATCCTGCGTGTTCCGGTCTTGAAGCCGAACGAGGCGATGTTCGAGGAAGCGCTCGGTTACGGCGAGAACATCGGCATGATCGCGACCTTCGGCCCCGCCGTCGCGATGATGGAGCAGGAATTCGCCGAGGAAGCCGGGCGGCTGAAGCCGGGAGCGCAGTTGACCTCGTGGCTGGCAGCAGGGGCGATCGAGGCCCTCAGGGCCGGCGATGCTGGAACGCATAACCAGCGCGTGGCCGAAGGCATCGCGGAGCTCGGCGAGCGGGACGCGATCCTGCTGGCGCATTTCTCGACCTCGCGCGCCGGCGAGGCCTGCCGGGCGCTGACGTCGCGGCCGGTGCTTTCATCGCCCGACGCCGCCGTGAGGAAACTGCGGCGCCTGCTCGCGAGCTGACCGGGATCGCCTGGAAAAACGAAGCTGACCGGGGAGGTCACGATGAGGCTACTGACCAAGGGCTTGTTAGGCTTGCTGCTGAGCGCGGCATGCGGCGCTGCATTCGCCCAGTCCTTTCCCGAGCGGCCGATCACCATGATCGTGCCGTTCGCGGCAGGCGGCGCCGCCGATGCCACCGGCCGCATCCTGGCCGAGGGCATGGGCAAGGCGCTCGGCAAGGCCGTCGTCGTCGAGAATGTCGGCGGCGCCGGCGGTGCGACCGGCACGGCACGAGTCAAGAACGCCCAGGCCGACGGCTATACGATCGGCCTCGGCCATACCGGTACGCTCGCTGCCGCGGTGACGGTGATGCCGAAGCTGCCGCACAATCCGAAGGTCGATTTTTCCTATCTCGGTGTGGTCGCGACGACCCCGAACATCATCTTCGTCCGCAAGGATTTTCCCGCGAACGATCTGAAGGAGTTCATCGCCCTCGCCCGGCAGAAGAAGGACGAGTTGAGCTTCGGCCATTCCGGCAACGGCGCGGCGTCGCACATCACCTGCCTGCTGTTCTTCGGACTGATCAAGGCGTCCCCGACCTATGTGCCCTATCGCGGCTTCGGGCAGACCGTGAACGACATCATCGGCAGCAAGATCGACGGCTCGTGCGACCTCGTCGCGTCCGTGGCCGGCCAGGCGCAGGCCGGATTGGTCAAGGCACTGGTGGTCGCGTCGACGGAGCGCTCCGCGACCTTGCCTGAGGTGCCGACGGCCGTGGAAGCCGGACTGCCCGAGTTCCAGGCGGAAACCTGGACGGGCCTCTTCGTGCCGAAGGCGACGCCGAAGCCCGTTGTCGACGTGCTGGAGAAGGCCGTCGCGGCAGCCCTCGACGATCCGGAGGTTGGCAAGCGTCTTGCGACCATCGGAGCCCGCGCGCCCGCCGCGGAGGGGCGTGGCGGTCAGGCGATGCAGAAGCTGGTCGTCGCCGAGATCGACCGCTGGGCCGATATCCTGAACAAGGCGGGCTTCAAACCGGATTGAGCGCGATGGCGGCGAGCGACCAGATGATGGCATGGCAGGATTTCGAGGCGGCGGGCGAGACATTCCGCCGGCTCGACGTCGCGGCGCTGCTCGGCCCCGACTTCCACAGGCTGCCGCATGTTCTGCGTATCCTCATGGAAAACGCGCTGCGAACGGCGCCGCCGCAGGAAACCCGCCACCTTCCGCAGGCCTTCCGCGACTGGCTCGCGACCGGCAGCAGCCTTGCCGAGATTCCGTTCCTGCCGAACCGGATCATGATGCACGACACCACCTGCGGACCGGCGCTGGTCGACATCGCCGCGATGCGCGACGTGCTCGCCGAGAACGGGCGCGATCCCGACCTGCTGATGCCGCGCATCCCCGTCGATGTCTCGACCGATCATTCCTCCGGCGTCGATGTCTTCGGGCGCCGCGACGCCCTCCAGCGTAATCTCGAAAAGGAGTTCGCCCGCAATGGCGAGCGCTACCGGCTGATGAAGTGGGCGGCTTCCGCCATGCCCGGCATCCGCGTGCATCCGCCCGGCTCGGGCATCATGCATACGATCAATCTGGAGCGGCTCTCCAAAGTGGTCGTCTGCGAGATGGCGGGCGGCGAGCGCCGCGCCTTTCCCGACGCGCTGCTGGGAACCGACAGCCATACGCCCACGGTCAATGGGCTCGGCGTGCTCGGCTGGGGCGTCGGCGGCCTCGAGGCGGAAGGGGCGCTGTTCGGCGTCCCGGTCGTGCTGCGCATCCCCGATGTCGTCGGCGTGAAGCTGACCGGGCGGCTGCGCGAGGGCGTGTTGGCGACCGATCTCGCGCTCGAGGTCACGCGGGCGCTGCGCGAGCTCGGCGTCACCGGCGATTTCGTCGAGTTTTTCGGGCCTGGTGTGGCGACGCTGGCGGTCGGAGAGCGCGCGGCGATCGCCAACATGGCGCCGGAGTACGGCGCCTCGACCGGCTATTTCCCGATCGATGCAGCTTCGCTCGCCTATCTCGAACGGATCGGCGCTCCTGCGGATCAGCGCGCTCTGGTCGAGGCCTACGCCAAGGCGTCCGGGCTCTGGTTCGAGCCCGATGCCGAGCCGCGATTCTCGCGGGTGCTTTCGGTCGCGCTCGATGCGATCGAGCCCAGTGTCGCCGGGCCGCGCCGCCCGCAGGACCGGCTGCCTGCAGGGGCGACGCGCGGAGCCTTCGATCCGCCGCTGGCGTCGTCGGCGGGCGACGCGATCCCCGATGGTGCGGTCGTCATCGCCGCGATCACGAGCTGCACCAATACCTCCGACTCCCGTATGCTGGCGGCGGCCGGCATCCTCGCCCGCAAGGCGCGGCAGCGCGGGCTGAAACCGCGATCCTACGTCAAGACCTCGCTCGCCCCGGGTTCGCCGACCGCCGAGCGTTTCTTGCGCCGTGCCGGATTGCTCGACGATCTCGAAGCTCTCGGCTTCGGCATCGTCGGCTATGGCTGCACGACCTGCATCGGCAATTCCGGGGCATTGACCGATGACGTCCGCGGCGAGCTCGGCCGGCCGGGCTTTCGTCCCGTCGCGGTGCTCTCCGGCAACCGCAATTTCCCCGGCCGGGTCCATCCCGATCTGGAGAACGGCTTCCTCGCCTCGCCACCGCTGGTGATCGCCTTCGCGCTCGCCGGCAGCGTCGGTCTCGACATCACCCGCGATGCGATCGGTCTCGATAAGGATGGCAGGCCGGTGACCTTGTCCGAGATCTGGCCGAGCGGGGCCGAGATCGATGGGGCATTCGCCGGCGGCTGGAACGTCGCCGATTTCGACGCTGCCTATCAGGAGGCGGCGATGCGACCGCTCTGGCTCGATCTCGATGCGCCTCGCGGCCCGCGCTTCCCCTGGAATCAGTCCTCCACCTATCTGCGGCGGCCGCCCTTCGTGCGCTCAATCGCCAGCAAGGAAAGCAATGGGCCGGCGCGTGCTTTGCTGGTTCTCGGCGACGACGTTACCACCGATCATATTTCGCCGGCAAATCAGATCAGGCCTGGTAGTGCTGCCGGCCGCCATATCGTCGCGCAGGGAGGCGACCCGGCCGACCTCAATGTCTTTGCCTCGCGGCGCGGCAATTTCGAGGTGATGCTCCGCGGCGCCTTCACCAACAGGCTGGCGATCAATCGCCTGGTTCCGGAGGCGTCGGCCGGCACGACCCGGCACGAGCCGTCAGGCGAGATCATGGCCCTGACCGAGGCGGCGACGCGCTATGTCGAAGAGGGCACACCGCTCGTCCTCGTCGCCGGCGAGCGCTACGGCATGGGTTCTTCGCGTGACTGGGCGGCCAAGGCGGTGGCGCTGCTCGGCGTGCGTGCGGTGATCGCTGCGAGCATCGAGCGCATCCACCGCACCAACCTGATCGGCATGGGCGTGCTGCCGCTGCTGCTGCCCGAGGGCGCCCATCCCGACACGCTCGGTATCCGCTCGACCGACCTGTTCGATCTCGACCTGGCCATGGACCAGCTCGCGCCGCGCTGCGAGATCCCGCTCGCCATCACCCGCAGCGATGGCACGATGATCCGCCTGACCTTGCGGGCAGCGATCGAGACCTCGCTGGAGGTGACGCTGCTGCGCTCCGGCGGCTTGATCCCGCACGTCCTCTCGGGTCTGCTCGCGCGATCGGACGAACCCGTTGCGGGAGCTGCGTGAACGCGATGATGGAGGCTCTGCCCAGGGGCGCCTGCGACTGCCACGTCCACCTGTTCGGCCCGGTGGAGCGCTACCCGTTAGCACCCGAGCGCGTCTACACGCCGGGCGACGCTGACGAAGCGGCGCTCGACGCCCTTCATGGCCGGCTCGGCATCGACCGCGCCGTCCTGGTTCAGCCGAGCCCCTACGGCACGGATAATCGCCGCCTGCTCGCCGGTCTGCAGGCGCTCGGTTCGCGGGCAAAAGCCATCGCGGTCGCAGCGTCCGACGCTACGCCGGAGCAGCTCTCCGCCTTGCGCGAGGCGGGCGTGCGCGGACTGCGCCTGAACGTCGACACCTACGGCATCCGCGATCCGGACGCGATCTGGACGGCACTGCAGGCCGAGGCGCGACGCTGTGCGCCGCTCGGCTGGCATGTCCAGATCCTGACGCAGCTGCCGGTGATCGCGGCGCTGGGCGACAGGCTCGCCGACCTGCCGGCGCCGCTGGTGATCGATCATGTCGGGCGGCCCGACCTCGCGCAGCCGGTGAGCCAGCCCGGCTTTGCGACCTTGCTGCGCCTCGTCGGCACCGGCCGGGTCTGGGTGAAGCTCTCGGCGATCGAGCGCCTCTGCGGCAAGGGGCAGCTCGAGCGGATCGTTCCCTTCATCAAGGCGCTGGTCGCGGCGGGAGCGGAGCGGCTCGTCTGGGGCTCCGACTGGCCCCATACCGGGGGAGGGCGCGGCGGGCGGCAGGCCGGCGAGATCGAACCGTTCATGGTGATGGACGATGGCGCCGCGCTCGCCGCGCTCGCGCAGGCGGTCGACGCTCCCCCAACGCTGCGGCGCATCCTGGTCGAGAATCCCGCTGCGCTCTATGGATTCGAGGCGACGTCCGCATGAAACCGTTCGATACGCCGCCCGAGCTCGCCGCCGCCGATCTCGACATCGTCATTTGCGGCTTTCCCGGAAAGTCGACCTGCCATGGCGGCCTCGGCTGGAGCACGGTCGCATTGCTGCGCTCGGGCGAGCGGATCGCGCTGGTCGATGCCGGCAATTTCGGCATGCGCAAGCTCCTGATCGAGCAACTCGCCGGCCGTGGCCTGAAACCCGCCGAGGTCACGGACCTGCTCCTGACGCATTCGCATTACGATCATTCGGTCAACTGGACCCTGTTCCGGCAGGCACGCATCGTCGTCGGCGCCGTCGAGTTGGACTGGGCCCTGGACGAACCCTGGGGCGAGACCCCGGTGCCGGAGCTTTATGTCCGGGCGCTGTCGGACTGGCCGAGTTGTGAGCGCGTCGCCGATGGGAGCGAGGTATTCCCGGGCATGACCGCGCATCTGGCGCCGGGCCACACGCCGGGCTGCCTGATCTTCCATTGGCGCACGCCGGCCCGCGATATCATCTTCACCGGCGACGCGGCGAAGAACCGGGCCGAACTCGTCTCCGGTGACACCGACATGACCTATGACGCGGCGGTGAGCCGGGCCTCGATCGAGATGATCTGGCGACGCTGGCGCGAGCGGCCGGGCACCGTCGTCGTGCCGGGCCACGACCTGCCGATGGTGCTGGTCGATGATACGCCGCGCTATCTCGGCCGGCGCCGCGCCGGCATTCGCGCCTGGTTCGGCGACGACATGGCGACCTTGACCGAAGTCGACCTCACCAATGGAGAGCCCTAGCGCAGCCTTCGTGCCGATCCGCCCAGACGGGACGTTGAGCGATACGCGCTACCGGCCCCGTGCCGATCTTGCTACCACTTTGACAGCACAGTGGCAGCTTCATCGATCGGAGGTCGCGTGAGCGTCCGTCGCCATCTCGGCTCCTGGGACTACGTCATCGTCGGCGCCGGCTCGGCGGGTTGCGTGCTCGCCAATCGCCTGAGCGCCGATCCACGCAAGCGGGTGCTGCTGCTCGAGGCCGGCGGGTCCGACAATTACCACTGGATCCATATCCCGGTCGGCTATCTCTACTGTATGGGCAATCCCCGGACCGACTGGGGCTACAGCACGGCGCAGGAGAAGGGTCTGAACGGCCGCTCGCTCGCCTATCCGCGCGGCAAGGTGCTCGGCGGCTGCTCCTCGATCAACGGCATGATCTACATGCGCGGCCAGGCCGCCGACTATGATGGCTGGCGCCAGCTCGGCAATCCCGGCTGGGGTTGGGACGAGGTCCTGCCGCTGTTCCGCAAATCCGAGCGGCATCACAGTCTCGGCGGGGCGTTTCATGGCCAGGACGGCGAACTCAGGGTCGAACGCCAGCGGCTGTCCTGGCCGATCCTCGATGCGGTGCGCGAGGCCGCCGAGGAGATCGGCGTGCCGAAGATCGACGACTTCAATGCCGGCGACAATTTCGGCTCGGCCTATTTCGAGGTGAACCAGAAGGCCGGCTTCCGCTTCAATGCGGTGCGCGCCTTCCTGAGCCCGGTGCGCAATCGTAGCAACCTGACCGTGCTGACGCAGGCGCAGGCCGAGCGCATCGTCTTCTCCGGCAAGCGCGCCAGCGGGCTCGAACTGCGCCTCAAGGGCGAGCCCGTCCAGGTCGATGCCGCCGGCGAACTGATCCTGTCGGCGGGAGCGATCGGCTCGCCGCAATTGCTGCAGCTCTCCGGGGTCGGGCCGGCCGCGTTGCTGGCGCAACACGGCATTACCGTCCAGCACGAGCTGGCGGGGGTCGGCGAGAACCTGCAGGATCACCTCCAGATCCGTACGGTCTTCAAGATCACCGGCGCGCGGACGCTGAACGAGCGGCAGGCGAGCCTGTTCGGCAAGGCCGGCATCGCGCTCGAATATGCGCTGCGCCGCTCCGGGCCGATGGCGATGGCGCCGAGTCAGCTCGGCATCTTCATGCGCTCCGACGAACGCTTCGCCACGCCCAATATCGAGTTCCATGTCCAGCCGCTGTCGCTGGAGCGCTTCGGCCAGCCGCTCGACGCCTTTCCGGCGATCACCGTCTCGGTCTGCAACCTCCGCCCGGAGTCGCGCGGCCATGTCAGGATCGCCTCGGCCGACCCGGCGGCGCATCCCACCATCGCGCCGAATTATCTCTCCGCGGAGAGCGACCGCGAGGTCGCGGCCGCCTCGATCACCGCAGCGCGCCGGCTGATGGCGACGCGGCGGATGCAGGCGTTCCGGCCGGAGGAGCTGAAGCCCGGTGTCGCGATCCAGGAGCCGGCGGAGCTGGCGCGGGCGGCGGGCGACATCGCGACGACGATCTTCCACCCGGTCGGCACCGCCAAGATGGGCACTGATGCGATGGCAGTGGTCGATCCCGAGCTGCGCGTGCACGGGCTTGCCGCCTTGCGCGTGGTCGACGCCTCGATCATGCCGACGATCGTCTCCGGCAATACCCATGCGCCCGCGGTGATGATTGCCGAGAAGGCGGCGCAATTGATCGCCGCCGCGGCCTAGCGTGTCGCCGTACGCTTCGGCGTCTCGGCTCAGCCTGTAGCCTCCCGGAACAATGCGTCGGCGGCGGCCTCGGAGAGGGGCACGGGGTTGCCGCCGGCGGTTGGATCGACGATCGCCATCTTGGCGAGCCTGCCATAGTCGAGCCCGGTGACGCCGAAGGCCTTGAGCGTCTCGGGCACGCCGAGATCGCGGCGCAAAGCGAGGATCCAGTCGTAAAAGGCGTCGAAGCTCGGCTCCAGCCCGAGATAGGCGGCGAGCCGCGCGATCTTCTCCTCGATCGCCGGGCGGTTGAAGGTGAGCACATAGGGCATGAAGACGGCATTGGTCATGCCGTGATGAGTGTGGTGCACCGAACCGATCGGATGCGACAGCGCGTGGATGGCGCCGAGCCCCTTCTGGAAGGCGGTCGCGCCCATGGCGGCGGCGGCCATCATCTGGGCCCGCGCCTCGATGTCTGTGCCATCCGCGACGGCGCGCGGCAGGAAGACCTTGCAGAGCCGGATGCCCTCGACCGCGATGCCGTCGGCGAGCGGGTGGAAGCCGGGCGCGCAATAGGCTTCGAGGCAATGCGCCAGCGCGTCCATACCGGCACCGACCGTGACCTTCGCCGGCAGGCCGACGGTCAGCTCGGGATCGCAGATCACGATCTGCGGCATCATCTTGGGGTGGAAGATCACCTTCTTGGTCTGCGTCGTCTCATCTGTGATGACGCCGGCGCGGCCGACCTCCGAGCCGGTGCCAGCCGTGGTCGGGACGGCGATGATCGGGGCGATGCCGGCCGCGTCGGCCCGCGTCCACCAGTCGCCGATATCCTCGAAATCCCACATCGGTCGGCTCTGGCCGGCCATGAAGGCGACGACCTTGCCGCAATCCAGCGCCGAGCCGCCGCCGAAGGCGATGACGCCGTCGCTGCCGCTGTCGCGGAACACCTTGAGGCCGTCCTCGACATTGGCCGCGACCGGATTGGCCTGGACGCGGTCGAACAGCGTGACCTCGAGCCCGTCGGCGCTGAGCTGCGCCATGGCGTCCTTGATCATCGGCAGGCCCGACAGGCCGGAATCGGTGACGAGCAGCGGGCGTTCGATGCCGGCGGCACGGCAGGACTGCGCCAGTTCGGCGATGCGTCCCGGCCCGAAGCGGACCGCGGTCGGGTAGTTCCAGTTGGCCTTCAGCGTCACGGGTAGCCTCTTTCAGAACGCAGTGCGGAGATGGAAGGATTTCGGGCGCGTCAGCATCTCGTAGCCGAGCCGGGAGAGGGTCGCACCGCGGCCGGTGTCCTTGACGCCGGTCCAGGCCAAAGCCGGATCGAGATAGTCGCAGCGGTTCATGAAGACCGTGCCGGTCTCGATCTGGGCCCCGAGGCGCGCGGCGGCATCCACATCCTCAGTCCAGAGCGAGGCGGTCAGCCCATAGGGGCTGTCGTTCATCAGCGCGAGCGCTTCGGCGTCGTCGGCGACGGGCATGATCCCGACGGTCGGCGCAAAACTCTCCTCGCGCATCAGCCCCATCTGATGGTTCACATCGATCACGACCTGCGGCGCCATATAGGGCGTGCCCTCGCGATCGCGCGGGAACAGGCCGGGGTCGACCAGCGCCCTGGCGCCGGCGCGCACGGCCTCGGCGACCTGGCCACGGGCAAAGGCGGCGGCCTGCGCCTTCACCATCGGGCCCAAAGTCGTGGCATCGTCGAGCGGAACGCCCAGCACATAGCTCTTGGTCAGCTCGACGAAGCCCTCGACGAACTTCGGATAGAGCTCGCGATGGACATAGATGCGCTCGATGCCGCAGCAGGACTGGCCGGAGTTGAAGAAGGCGCCGTCGACGAGGTTCTCGACCGCCTGAGCGAGGTCGGCATCGACCCGGACATAGGCCGGATCCTTGCCGCCGAGCTCGAGCCCGAGGCCGATGAAGCTGCCGCTGGCGGCCGCCTCCATCGCTCTGCCGCCCGCGACCGAGCCGGTGAAGTTGACCTGATCGACGCCGCGGCCGGCGATGATCCGGGCCGTCTGCTCATGGCTGAGCGCGAGATTCTGGAACAGCCCGGCGGGGAGCCCGGCGGCGTTGGCGGCCTTCTGGAAGCGCTCGCCGACCAGCAGGGTCTGGGCGGCGTGCTTGAGGATGACGGCATTGCCCGCCATCAGCGCCGGCACGACCGTGTTGACCGCGGTGAGATAGGGGTAGTTCCAGGGCGCGACGACCATGACGATGCCGAGCGGCTCGCGGGCGATCCAGCGCTCGAACTTGTCCTTGGGCTCCGGCCGCAATGGCGCGAGCGCGCTCTCGGCAAGTCCGATCATGTAGCGGGCGCGCTCCTCGAAGCCGCGCAGCTCGCCGGCGCCGTAGCGGATCGGCCGGCCCATCTGCCAGGCGAGTTCGGGGACGATCTCGTCCCTCATCGCCAGCATCGCGTCGACGAAGGCGGAGCAGAATTCGGCCCGGCGGGCGATGTCGAGCCCGCGCCAGTTGCGCTGGGCGTCGCGGGCCGCTGCCAGCGCGGCTGTGATCGCGGCTTCGCTCGTGACCTCCCTCTCGGCATAGACACGCCCATCCACGGGCGACACGCAGCGCAGCATATCGGTCATCGTCAATCCGCCTGTCTCAGTAGCGTTCGAAGCCGCGCTTCAGTTCCCAGTCGGTGATGCGGCGGTCGTATTCGAGCTGCTCCCAGCGCGCGGTGTGGACGTAGTGGTCGACCACGGCATCGCCCAGGGCCGCCCGCAGCATCTGCGAACCGTCGAGCGTTTCAGTCGCCTCGCGCAGGGTGTTGGGGATCTGCCTGAGTTCCGCCCCGCCATAGGCGTCGCCGACGAAGGCCGGCTCCAGTTCGAGCTTCTGCTCGATGCCGGAGAGGCCGGCGGCGATCAGCGCGGCGAAGGCGAGATAGGGATTGAGGTCCGAACCACCGATCCGGCACTCGATGCGGATGGCCTTGCTGCCGGCGCCGCACAAACGGAAGCCGGCCGTGCGGTTGTCGTCGCTCCAGACCGCGCGCGTCGGCGCGAAGGTGCCGACCTGCTGGAAGCGCTTGTAGGAGTTGATGTAGGGCGCGAGGAAATAGGTGATCTCGCGGGCATGGGCGAGCTGGCCGGCCACATAGTGGCACATCAGCTCCGACATGCCGCGCTCGCCATTGGGGTCGGCGAAGAGCGATCTTTCCCCTTTCGCATCCCAGAGCGAGGCGTGGACATGGCTGGAGGAGCCGGCGAGATCGTAGCGCCATTTCGACATGAAAGTGACCGCCTTGCCCTGGGCATGGGCGATCTCCTTGATGCCGTTCTTGATCAGCACATGCCGGTCGGCCATGTCGAGCGCGTCGGCATAGCGGACATTGATCTCGGCCTGGCCCGGTCCCCATTCGCCCTTGGAGTTCTCGACCGGGATGCCGCTGTCGTGGAGCCCGTTGCGGATCGCCCGCATCACCGGTTCTTCCTTGGTGGTCTGGAAGATGTGGTAATCCTCGATGTAGTAGCCGGCGGTCTTCGGCTCGCGATAGCCCCTGGCGTGGATCGCCTCATAGCTCTCGTCGAACAGATAGAATTCGAGCTCGGTGGCGAAATAGGCCCTCATCCCCATCGCTTGCAGGCGGGCGAGCTGCTTCTTCAGCATGCCGCGCGGTGAATGCGGCACATCCTCATGGCTGTGATGGTCGAGGACATCCGCGATGACCAGCGCCGTGCCGGGCAGCCAGGCGATGCGCCTGAGCGTCGCCATGTCCGGCTTCAGGACGAAATCGCCATAGCCCTTCGACCAGTTGGCGGCGGCGTAGCCGGGGACAGGCTCCATGTCGATGTCGTTTGCCAGCAAATAGTTGCAGGCATGGGTCTCGTCATGGGCGGTCGCGACGAAATGCTCGGCATGGAAGCGCTTGCCGATCAATTGCCCGGCCATGTCGACCATGGCGACGATCACCGTGTCGATCTCCCCGGCCGCAACCGCGGTCTTCAGGGCCTTGAAGGAAAACGCGTCGGCCATGGGCATCCCTGAAGGCTGGAGCAACTCGGGAAGGATCGTCGAACACGCAAGAGAACGCCAAATCGGCCCGTTCTTGCAACTGCCCGGTCACGGGTTTTCGAACAGCCGGAGAGAAGATCGGCGGCAGGTAGCGTCACGTGGTGGAAGCCGGCTACCAGTCCGGCACCACGATCACTGCTTCGGACCGACGGTCCCGATGGTTCTCAACCGATCCGACCTGACCCAGCCGCTGACATCGTCGCCGGTTTTCGGATTGAGATACATCACCGACGACCAGCCGTCCTGCGACTGGGCATAGGTGACGACCTTGTCCTTGGGGATGATGAAGACGCCCTTCATCATGCAATCGCCGTTCGGCGCCGAATGGAATTGCAGCCGGCCCGCCCCCGTCACGACCTGGCTGAGCGGCGGCGAGAAGACGGGAGCCTCATCCGTCCCTATTTGCGGTTCCGTACAGGCCGCCCCGGCAGCGTGAGAGAACAGGGCGCCCGCAAGAAGGAACCCCAGCCATGCCGTCCTCATGGGCCGTCCCTTCGTGCTCTCGTCGATCCTTGCCTCGGAGCGAGCTGGCGGCGCCGGCTCCCTGGTCGACCCAGTGGTTAGCAGCTGCGGGGCGTTCGCGACATCCAGGCGCGGGGAGCGGGGATCGGCGTAACGTCGAGCGGCATCGCGCAGGCGCCTGGAGCACGCCTGCGCTTCTCCGAATCGCGGGATAGCTCCAGCTCTTGCTTTATCGCATTTTTATGCGAGCCGGTGTCCATTTCGCTCGAATGCTCTAGCCCGGCACGGCGGCGAGCGGGTTCTCGAGACCGTGCTGCACCCGATAGTCGGCGTATTTCTGCATGTGCATCCGGAGCAGGGATCGCGTCGGCCAGGGTTCTTCGAGGAAGGCGTGCCGTTCCTGTTCCCAGCGACAGCTCTCGACGCGTTCCTTGACCGCGTCGAATGACGCTTGCGTCTCCTCGCGGAGGATCTGCCACAGGCGCCTGTCCTGGAAGCCATATTCATCCGACAGGACGAGCGCGACCTCGTGCAGATGGCTGACAAAGGCTGCGTCGAGCACGAACATGCGGACGGGCTCGACGTCCCCGCTGAACACGGTCGGCAGGATGCCGGGATAGACATAGGGCTTCAGCGCGTATCCGCGCTCGTTCAGCCAGGGCGCGAAGGTACGGCCATCGCCGAAATCGCGGATGAGCAGGCCCGCCGGCTCGTTGCCGGCGTCGAAGACGACTGTGGTGTTCTGCTGATGCGCCTCGAGAGCGATCCCGTAGAGCAGGTAGATCGCAATCACCGGTCGCGTCACGACCCGGGCGTAGCTCCGGAAGAAGTCCTCGACCGCCTCCTGCGACGCGCGTGGTCCGTCACCCTCGATCAGGGATGTGATGAACGGCCGGCCGGTCTCGGGCAGGCCGGTGAACAAGGTCGCGACCGTGACCGGCAGGCTGCCATCGGGGAGGGAGAAAGCCGTTCGCGTCGACCGGTAGACGACGGAGAGATGCCGCCCGGGTGCATCGTCCTGACAGACGGCGTGCCGGTAGTGCAGGCCGACCTCCTCCGGGAAAATGGCGAGCATGTCGCCGAAGCCGTTCTCGGCCTCGATGATGGCGCCGATCACCGCGCTGATCCGCGGCCCCATATGGATGGACTTGGCCTGGAGGCTGCGCAGCTCGCTGGTCATCCAGACCGCGACCGGCAGCTTGATGAAGGGCGCATCGGTCGGCTCGCCGGGCATCATCGTGCGGAACGACATGCTCGGCCGCGTCAGGAGATCCGGGCCGTCGAGGATCAGCGCCCCCTCGGCGATTTCGGCCGCGTAGGTCGCGCGGACGAAGGCCTCGAGGTGCCAGCCATGGATGGGCAGCGGCAGCCAGTCGGCCTCGGCAAGCCCTCTCGCCTCCAGCCCGGCCTGCCAGTCCTGCCAGAGCTCCGGGAAACGAGCCGCGAACCAGTCCCGGTAGTCGCTGACATGAGGCACTGTTTCGACATGGGCCATGTCGGCCCGCAGCGCGGCGATGCGGAGCGCGACCTCTGCATCGAATTCAGGCGAGAGTCGCGCCACCTCCTCGGGAGACAGGCCGGGCCTCGCTTTCCAGGTCGGGTAGTAGGGATGTCCCTCCAGCGCGCCCCATTGGTCCAGGAATATGGCGGCGTCGCGAGGGCTGCGCCGACCGCGCAGGTAGTCGGGCAGGTTGGAGACGCCTGCGCCATGCATCTCCTGCTCGATCCGGGCATTCCAGGCCGCACGTGCCCGGCGAGCCGCGACATCGTTGCGAATGCTGTTCTCCATATCGGCCTTGAGCCCGGAGAGGCCCTCCTCGCTCGGCGCGAAATCGAAGGAGGCTCGCAGGAGATCGATCAGCTCGGCATGGCCCTCGATCAGCCTCTGGCTGGAATCGTCAGAGATCAGCATGACCGGGCCATGGTTGATCACGGTCCAGGCGGGAGCGAACCAGATCTCGGGAAAATAGAGGATCGCGTTCTGGCGCCAGAGCGGCAGCCAGGCCGAGCGCCCGTCGGGCGAGCGCACGAGCAGCCGTCGGTCGAGAATGCCTTCGGCGAACAGGCAGCGGATCAGGCGCTTCAACGCGTTCCGGCGCGAATAGGCTAGGCTCCCCTGCTCGGCGGATGTCGCCAGGCTATCGGTCTGCGGCAGAGCGGGTGGCGGCAGGTGGTGGTTCACTGCGGTTCTCCTGGCCAATCAGGGGGAAAATACGCGAGCGACGAGCCTCTCAGCCCGCCCATATAGGAGACGTTCCAGGCGAAGATCTCTTCGAGATAGGGCGCCCTGACTTCCAGGCGCCGGGCCATCTCGACCAGGAGCGCAAGGCCATAGGCGACATCCTCGTGGAAGGCCCGGCTCTCGCGATCGATGGCGTAGCCGGCGCCGCCGGCTACGGGCACGAGCGGCGCAGGAATGTCGTCATAGGCGCGGTTGGTCCGCAGGATCGAGAGCATCGTGCCGGCATCGGCGATCTGCTCGCCATAGGCCTCGACGATCTCCTGCCGGAGCGGTTTGACGGAGGAAAGATCGAGCCCGAAGCTGCGCTCGACCGCCCGGCACAGCCTAAGGCTTTCCTCGTCCGTCCGCTCGAGAAAATAGGCGCCGAGCTCCGGGCAATCGCGCCACCAGCACAGCGGCTGCGGAATGGGCCGGCCATGCCATTGGGCATACGGCCCGATCAGCCCGTAGATCACCGAGCTGTGCATGATCGGATTGCCGGGCGTCAGGGTGATTTCCAGGTAGTCGTCGAGCAGCGTGACCGGCACCTCGAAGAGCACCCGCAGATGCGAGAGCAGCTCCTGCCTGCGCTCATGGCTCTCGCGCCGGTGGGTGCCGACCGAAAGCTCCTGCTTGGCTCCGCCCATGCGGATCGATCGTCCGGGATCGAGGGCGAAGGCGGTGTGCGGCACGTCCTTCAGCCCCCAGATCACGGCATTGGGGCGTTCGCGCAGCGCCTCGGCGGCGAGCCAGTCGAAACCGCAAAAGCCCGGGATCGCACCGACATGGACCGGCTTGTCGCGCGGAAGATGCGCGGCGATGGCCCCCAGCACGGCGGGCCGCGCGTGAGCCGGCGCCGTGACGACCACGACATCGGCTCGGGCGACGGCCGCGGCTGCATCCATCGTCACCAGATCCGGCCGGGCGCTGAAGGTCCCGCCATCCGGCAATCGAACCGTGATCTCGCCGCCGCGAAGCCGAGCGACCACCTCTTCATTGCGTGTCAGCAAGGAGACATGGACGCCCGGACGCCGGGCGAAAAGGGCGGCATCGAGATGGCCGGTGCGGCCACCGCCGCAGATTGCGACATGGAGCGTCATTGCACGCGACGGCGCTGCCGCAGCGCCCGACGAGGCGATGAACTTGATCGATCGAGGCGAGCTGCTTCCATCGGGGCGACCACAACCACTGGTAACAAAGAGGGATTTATCCAAGCCTCGCCATGGCTCCGGCGGATGCGGGCCTGACGAGTGCTGTGCGGATGAAGACCACTCGCGATAATTCCTGTCAAGTCAGTATTAGATGATTGTTATCTCGTATGTGTCTCAAATTTTACAATATATTTTTGTTTCTATAGATCTTGCTTGAGTTTAAGTGGCATAATTTGTTTTAGATTATTTCTAAAGATACGATTATCTTCCGAATTCTATTTTTGATCGATTGACAGTCGATCGGTCCAATTCCATATAGCGCTTCATCGAAGCTCCGAACGAGAAGCAATCGTAGCTTCTACGGACTCCAAACAAGTCAGCTATCGGCCTGATCTGGCTGATGCTGCCCATAACCCAGCACAGCCGCCTGATCGACATCGCCATGCAATCTCCGGTCGTAAGTCCGGCGATCGCGGAAGGCCCCTGAGCGGGGCGCGCACCAGCTTGGAAGATCCAGATGCAGCCACCGATCTCCTATCTGTTCGTTCCCGGGAATCGGCCCGAGCGTTTCGACAAGGCCGTCGGAGCTTCTCCGGGCGCCGTGATCCTGGACCTGGAGGATTCGGTTCATCCGGACAGCAAGGCCGGGGCGCGGGCAGCGCTGGGCGCCTGGCACGAACGGACGCCCTCGTCCGACTGCCTGCGTTATGTCCGGCTCAACGGAAACACTCCCGCCGGCCTGAAGCAGGATCTCGACTGGCTGACCGGTCTTGGCGCCTCCGAGCGCTGCGCCGGGATCATGCTGCCGAAAGTGGAGTCCGCCGAGGTGCTCGCGCACGTGGCGGAGCGGCTCGCGAGCTGGAACGACGCAGCCCATCTGGTCGCGATCATCGAGACCGCTAAGGGCCTGCACGCGGTCGATCGCATTGCTGCCGCGCCGCTCGTCGCGCGCCTGGCCTTCGGCTCGCTCGATTTCTCGCTCGACACCCAATGCGAGCATACCAACGAGGCCTTCCTGCTGGCCCGCAGCCGTATCGTGCTCGCCTCTCGCGTGGCGGGACTGCCGGCGCCGATCGACGGCGTCACTCCGGCATTCAAGGACCCGGAAACGCTGCTGGCCGACGTCGCCCATGCCCGTTCCCTCGGATTTGCCGCCAAGCTCTGCATCCACCCTTCGCAAGTGGCGCCGGTCGAGCGCGCCTTCCAGCCCAGCAGCGAGACGCGCGACTGGGCGCAGCGCGTCGTCGATGCGGCTGCATCGGGCAGCCATGCCATGCAGGTCGATGGCGCGATGATCGACCTGCCGCTGATCGAGGTGGCCCGGAAAGTCCTGCAGCAGGACGCCCGTCACGTTCCCCACTGATCCGACTGCCGTCTATCGAGGTGCCTGCGATGGAATTCCACTTCTGCGAGCCTGGCCGGCTGCGGCCAACCGAAGATCACGACCGCCGTGCCGTCGATGCGCTCCATGGCAAGATCCGATCCGAAGACTGCTGGCGGGTGCCGCTCCTGGTCCACCGCGGGAGTCTCGCCATCCTCGACGGCCACCACCGGCGCGAAGTCGCACTGCGGCTCGGCCTCGCCTATGTGCCCTGCCTGCTGGTCTCCTACGAGGATGGCGCGGTCGAGCTCTCCTCCTGGCGGGAGGACATCGTCCCGACCCATGAGAGTGTCATCGCCGCCGCCTTCTCGGGCCAGCTGTTCCCGCTCAAGACGACCCGCCATCGGCTGAAGGCGGCTTCACCGGAGCTCGCAATCCCGCTCAGGCTGCTCGGCTGGGCCGCCTTCGCCTCCCCCGATGAGGCCACCCCGCCAGGATACCCGGCCAGGGCGACCGGCCAACAGCCCAGTCCGCTATCCTAGCCGCGCTCTCGGGCATCGGTCTCCGCCAGGGCCGAGGCGCTCGCCTCCGGCCCGACGTCGCAACCCATCTCAACGAGGCACCGGGATATGACAGCCTTCGCTCTCGACGATATCCGCCCGTCCCAGCGCCCGCGACCGTGGCAGCCGGATGCGCTTTGCCCGCTTCTGGATCCGCGCATCGACGCGCTCATCCAGGACGAGCCGGAGAGGTTGTTCGCGCTCGCCGAGCAATACGGGTCGCCGCTCAACATCGTCTGGCCCGACATTCTTCAGGACAACGCTCGCAGGCTTGCCGGGGTGCTAGGGAGCAGCGGCGTCCCGTTCCGCATCTTCTATGGTGCCAAGGTCAACAAATCGCCGGGTCTGGTGGAGGCGGCGGCCTGCGCGGGGATCGGCGTCGACATATCGAGCCCCTACGAGCTGCGGGACGCACTGCATGCCGGCACTCCGCCTGCGCTCATCTGCGCGACGGGGCCGGCCAAGACCCGGGATTTCCAGCGCGAGCTGATCCATCGGAAGGTGTTGATCTCGGTCGATTCCATCGAGGAGCTGCAGGAGCTTAACGGTCTGCTCGCCGAGTGCGGGGATGGCCCGGCCCGAATCCTGCTGCGCTACCGGCCGGCCAGCGCCGCGGCGAGCCGCTTCGGCATCGGGGCGACCGCGCTTTCCAGGTGCCTGCGCCTCGTCGCGGCGCAGCCCGGCCGTTTCGCCTTCGAGGGCTTCCATCTCCATCTGAGCGGCTACCAATATGAGGGGCGCGTCAGGGCGGTCGCGGAGCTGATCGACTTCGTCCGCGAGGCGCGCGCTCTGGGGCTCGATCCGCGACTGATCGACATCGGCGGTGGGCTGCCGATCCAGTATGTCGCCGCGCGGGACTATGACGACTATCTCGCGGCGCACAGTGATCGGCATTACCGCAACGGCACGGTGCCGAAATCCTTCTACCCCTATGGAAGCCGGATCGATGCGGCGCGATGGCTCGAGCTGCTGCTGGCGGCGCCGTGCCGGGAGGGGCTCTCTCTCGCCGAGATGCTCAAGGCCGAAGCGTTGACGCTTGCGATCGAACCCGGACGCAGCCTCGCCGACCAGGCCGCGGTCTCGGTCTTCAAGGTCACCCTGGTCAAGGCGCTGCCGGGCGGAACCCATGCCATCTTCGTCGAGGGCAGTAGCTTCAGCGCCTGCGAGACCTGGTTCGCCTCCGAATTCCTGGTCGATCCGATCCACATCGCCCGAGATGGTGAGAGCGAGGCCGAGGCCTCGCCGATGCGAGCCTTCATCGCCGGTCATAGCTGCCTCGACGATGATGTCGTCACCAACCGGCTTCTCACCTTCCGCAGGCACCCGAAGCGCGGCGACCTGCTGCTCTTCGCCAATACGGGTGGCTACCAGATGGATCTGCTCGAGAACGAGTTCCATCGTCACCCGCTGCCCCGCCGGATCCGCGCCGATCGCGATGCCGCCGGCGCTCTCGCCTTCACCCCCGACGATGCCACGGAGTAGTCAGATGGTCGCGACCAAGGTCACCGATTTGATCGGCAATACACCCATGCTCGCTTTGCCCGTTCCGGCGCGGCAGGCGACCCTGCTCCTCAAGGTCGAGAAGACCAATCCGGGCGGCAGCATGAAGGACCGCATGGCTCACAGCATGATCGTGTCCGCGCTCGAAACCGGCCGGCTGAAGCCCGGCGGCGCGGTGGTCGAATCCTCGTCGGGCAACACCGGTACGGGCCTCGCGATCGCCGCGATCGAGTTCGGCCTGCGCTTCATCGCGGTCGTCGATCATCACGCCTCGCCCGACAAGGTCGGCATGATGCGCGCGCTCGGCGCCGAGATCCGCTATGTCGAGGGCGAGTATCGCGAAGACGAGGTTGCGGTCGTCGAGCGCCAGCGCCTGGCGGCGCAGATCGCCTCCGAGCTGCCGAACGCCATGTTCATGAACCAGTCGGACAATCCGGCCAATCCCGACGGCTATTCCGAGCTGGTGCAGGAAGCACTCGCCCAGGCGAACGGCACGATCGACGCCTTCGTCGGCTGCGTCGGCACCGGCGGATCGATCACCGGCATCGGCCGGGGGCTGAAGCGGCACGATCCGCGCACCGTCGTCATCGGAGTGGAGCCTGCCGGCTCGATCGTCTTCGGCCAGCCCGGCCATCCCTATTTTCAGTCGGGCACCGGCACGCCCGCGGGCGACACCGTCGGGCTGGTGCTCGACTATGGCTGCATCGACGAGGGTACTCAGGTCACCGATATCCAGGCTTTCGAGACGGCTCGCTTCATCGCCCGGAAGGTCGGCCTGCTGGTCGGCGGCTCGACCGGCGGCGCCATCTGGAAGGCGCTCGAACTGATCGATTCCGGCAGGATCGGCGGCAATGTGCTCGTCATCGTCGCGGACGGCGGCGAGAAATATCTGCACAACATCTACCAGGACGCCTGGATGGCGAAGCGGAACCTGCTCGATCCCGGTATCGCCGAGACACTCGGGACATGGCTGGGCCAGCGGCGCCAGCTCGCCGCCTGAGCACATAGCGCGCCCGTCGATACGAAGAGCATCGCCTGACATCATGACCGACCTTTCGACCCGTCTCACGGTCAGGCGATTGCTCGTCCTGCAGTTCGTCTCGATGGGGGCGATGGAGATGAGCGGCCCGTTCTGGCCGCTCTATCTCAAGGATCTCGCCCCGTCCGAGCAGGCGTTCCAGATCGCCAGCGTCGGCGCCTATGTCGGGCCGATGCTCGGCATCATGCTGACCAGCACCTTCTGGGGCCGGATCGGTGATCGTCACGGCAACAAGCCGATGATGATCCGCGCCCTGCTCGGGCTGTGCGCGACGCAACTGCTCATCGCCGCATCGAGCGATGTCTGGCTGATCGTGGCGCTGCGCTTCCTGCAAGGCGCCTGTGCCGGCTACATCGCACCGGCTCAGGCCTATGGTGTGCAGATCGAGAGGCCCGAGCGACGCGCACAGCTCTTCGCGCATCTTCAGATCGCAACCAATCTCGGCTCGCTCTTCGGCGCGGTCCTTGGCGGTCTCATCCTCGATCGCGCGGCCTTCCCGCTGATCAACGTGACCGCCGGCCTGCTCTGCGCCGCCTGTGCGCTGGCGGCCTGGCTCGGGCTGCCGAGCCCTCCAGCCAAGGCCGTTTCGGCCACCGGGCCATCGAAAGCCGATGAGCGTCCGTCCGGGGCGAGCGTGCCGATCATCGGCCTGCTCGCACTGCTCGGTCTCCTGCTGACGGCGCGACTGCTCACCCAGGTGCCGTTCTCTCTCTACATCCGCGAGATCTACGATGCCGCCTCCTGGGTGACCGGGCTCTGCTACGGCCTGATCGCATTCGGTTTCGTGATCTCGGCTTCACATTGGACTAAGGCACTGTCCCGCAAGCCGCTCGATGCGATCCTGCGCTGGCTGCTGCTCATCATTGCCGGCTGTGCGCTCGTGACCGCAGCGATCGGCCTGACGCGGACGCTGCCCGTGATGGTCGGCCTGTTCCTCGCCTGGGGCGTTCTGCTCGGCGCCACGACTCCCGTCGTGATGTCAGTGATCTCGGCGGCAACGAGCATGACCCGGCAGGGCTACATGCTTGGGCTGAGCCAGTCCACGCAGCAATTCTCGTCGGTGACAGGCATCTTCCTCGGCGCCTTGCTGAGCGACGTCGCCGGGCTGAGCTCGATCTTCTATTTCGTCTGTTTCTTCTACTTGCTGTCACTCATGGTCGCCGCCGTGCTCTGGCGGCGGGAGCTGAGATACCGTCCGGGCCTCCCGAGGTTCGATACGCCCTAGAAGAATCTCGCGGCACGTAGACGACAGTGGCTACCGGCCAGGAAGTAGCGGCGATTCTGGTTCATTCATCAGTTTTGAATTGATGTAATGAAAGAAAATATTCAAGCTCGCCATAAAATTTTCATAGCTGATAATTTGCCATAATGCGTTGACTCGCTACTGATGTCATGTTTCTCAAGCCGCGAATTTGATGCGTGAACTTGCGGTCACTCGCAAGTAACGGCCTAGAGGACTGTTTATAAATGCTCTATTCTCCGCACGTCTCAGCATTTCGCCTTTCGCCGTGCTTTGGAAGAGCATTGCTTCGTTTGACCTCCAGCACCGCGGCGCTGGCAGCGACGATCCTCTCGGCCGGCGCGCAGGCACAGGAGCCTGCCTCGACGATCCAGCTCGGCGAGATCGTGGTTCAGGGCCAGGCCTCGCAACCCGGCGTCTCGCCCCCCTTCGCCGGTGGGCAGGTGACGCAGGGCGCCGGCCTCGGCCTGCTCGGCACCACCGACACGTTGAAATCCGCCTTCAACGTGACCGGTTACACCGCCGATCTGATCAAGAATGTCCAGGCGCCGACTGTCGCGGAGGCGCTCGTCCTCGACCCTTCGGTCCGGAGCTCGCATCCGGCGGGCGGCATCGTCGATTCCTTCAATATCCGTGGCCTGCCCGTCGGCGAGGGCAATAACGGCGAGATCGCCTTCGACGGCGTCTACGGCGTCGCGCCCAACTTCCGCGTCTTCACGGATTATGCCGAGCGGATCGAAGTCCTCAAGGGCCCCTCCGCCGCGCTCTTTGGCATGGCGCCGAATGGCGGCGTCGGCGGCACGATCAACATCGTGCCCAAACGGGCGGAAGGCGACCTGACAAGAATCGGCGCCGAATTCTCGTCCAACTCGGTCTTCGGGACTTCGCTGGATTTCGCCCGCCGCTACGGCGCCAATCGCGAGTTCGGCGTGAGGGTCAACGGCACGGTGCGCGGCGGCGACACCGCCGTCGACCAGCAGTCCAATCGCACGGGCATCGGCTCGCTCGCGCTCGACTATCAGGGCGAGCGCTTCCGAGCCTGGCTCTATTTGCTCGCCCAGCGCGACAATGTCGACGCGCCGAGCCGCCCCTTCCTGATGGCGACCGGCGTGCCCGTGCCGCGCGCGCCGGATGGGCGGCGCAATGTAATCCAGCCCTGGGAATGGTCGCAGATCGACGAGCGCTCCGCGCTGTTCCGGACCGAATACGATCTGACCGACCAGATTACCCTGTTCGCCAATGCCGGCGGCTCGCAATCCGAGGTCGAGCGCTTCTTCGGCCTGCCCACCATCGCCAACCTCAATGGCGACACGACGCATACGCCGCAATATTTCAACCTCGACGTCGACCGGCAGACCTATAATGCTGGCTTCCGGGCGCGCTTCGAGACCGGCTTCATCCGCCATCAGGTCTCGTTCGTGGCCTCGCATTATCACGACGAGCTGAGCCGGGCCCTCACCAACGGGACCGCGGTCTCGTCCAACATCTACAATCCGGTGCTGCGGGCGACGCAGGTCGCGCCGCGGGCGGCCAAGACGATCCTGTCCGAAAGCACCCTCGGCAGCCTTGCCCTGTCCGACACGATGTCGATGTTCAACGAGCGCGTCCTGCTGACGGTCGGCGTGCGGCGCCAGACCGTCGAGGCGACGAATTATGCGCCGGGCACGGGAATCCGGACCTCGTCCTATGATGAGAGCGCGACCACGCCCCTCGTCGGGCTCGTGCTGCGGCCGCTCGAGAACGTCTCGCTCTATGCCAACTATATCGAGGGCCTGAGCCGCGGCGACGTCGCCCCGGCCAATGCCCTGAATGCCGGCGAGATGTTCGCACCCTACCGCGCCAAGCAATACGAGGTCGGCGTCAAGGCGCAGTTCGGCAGCTTCGGCGTCGGCCTCGCTGGTTTCCAGATCACCAAGCCGAGCGGCGAACTCAGCAATGGCTTCTTCAGCGTGAGCGGCGAGCAGCGCATTCGCGGGCTCGAGCTCAACGTCTACGGCGAAGTCACGCCGGAAATCCGCCTGCTCGGCGGTGCGACCGTGTTCGACGGCGAGCTGACGAAGACCACCACCGCCGCCAATCTCGGCAACACGCCGATCGGAGTTCCCTCGCTGCAGCTTAATCTCGGAGCGGAATGGGACGTGCCCTGGCTGCGTGGCCTGACGCTGAGCGGTGCGCTGATCCACACCGGCAAACAGTTCATCAACACCGCCAACACGCAGTCTCTGCCCGACTGGACCAGGCTTGATGTCGGCGCGCGTTACACGACGGAAATCGCCGGCAGGAAGACCGTGCTGCGCGCCAATGTCCAGAACATCACCAATGAGAAGTACTGGTCGAGCGTCGCCTCGTTCGGGACCTTCTATGCCGGCACGCCGCGCACCTTCCGGCTCTCGATGACGGTCGACCTGTGAGGCGGCGCGGTCGCCGCCAGCCGCGGCCTGCCGCTGGCAGGGCGGGAGGCGGTGATCGCGTCCTAGCCCGGCTTGCCGCATTCTGTCTCGTGCTGTTGCTGGCGGCGCTGCCGGTCGCGGCGCAGCAGGTCACGATGACCGACATCGCTGGCCGTTCCGTCACGCTGACCGTGCCGGTCCAGCGCGTCCTTCTCGGCGAGGGCCGCCAGCTCCATCTCGTCGCCGCGCTCGACCGCGAGGCGCCATTGCAGCGCATCGTCGGCTGGCGCGACGATCTCATCAAGAGTGACCCCGATACCTACCGGACCTATCTCTCGCGCTATCCCGAGATCGCGAAGCTGCCGCAGTTCGGGGGGCTGAACGAGGGCGGCTTCAGCATCGAAAAGGCGATCGCGCTGAGGCCGGATGTCGTGCTGCTCAATTTCGAGGCCAGGAGGGCCAGTGAAGAGACGGGGCTGGTCGAGAAGCTGGCCGCCCTCGGCATACCGGTCGTCTATATCGACTTCCGCTACAGCCCTTTCCAGAACACCGAACCATCGATGCGGCTGCTGGGTCGCCTGTTCGGCAAATCCGAGGTCGCCGACGAGCTCATCGCCTTCCGCGCCGCTCAGATCGCACGCGTCAGCGAGCGCATCGCCAAGGCAGGGGACCTTTCCAGGCCCCTGGTGATGATCGATCGCATCCCCGGCTATTCCGACGAATGCTGCATGTCTTTCGGCCCGGAGAATTTCGGCAAGATGGTCGAGATGGCAGGCGGGCGGAATCTCGGCAGCGAACTGCTCCCTGGCACGTTCGGGACGATCAGCCCGGAGACCATCGTGGCGCGCGACCCGGACGTCGTGATTGCGACTGGCGGCAATTGGGACGCCTTCGCACCCGGTGGCAACTGGGTCGGGCTCGGTCCCGGCGCCGATCTCGTGGAAGCCCGGCGCAAACTCGCCAATCTTGCGAAGCGGCCGGCCTTCATCAATTCGCGAGCGGTGAGAAGCGGCCGCTTCCACGGAATCTGGCACCAATTCTACAACAGCCCCTATCAGTTCGTAGCGCTTCAGCAGATCGCGCGCTGGCTCCATCCGGAGCTCTTCGCCGATCTCGATCCCGATGCGACCCTGCGCGAATTGCACGAGCGCTTTCTGCCGGTGCCGTTCCAGACGGGCTATTGGGTCGAGCTCGCGCCCGCGAGGTGAACGGGCGCCGCGTATGCGATTGCGCCAACGTTCCGATCTACAGCCCGTAGACCTCCGGGAGCGATCGGGGGGCGGTCGCGAGCGCGAAGCGGGCGGAACTCTGGGACAAATTAAGATTGTAGAACGGGTCGCATCCGACGATACCGGACCATTGCCGGTTGAACTTCTCGAGATCGCCGCGCACGGGCTCCGGACGGCTGACCGACTCGTGATGCTCCAGGCAGGCATAGGGCGTGAAGACGAAATGCCCGCCGGTATGGGCATTCAGCCGCATGCAGAAATCGACGTCGTTGTAGTTGATCCGATAAGCCGGATCGAAGCCGCCGGCCGCAAGAAAATCCGCGCGTCTCACCATCATGCAGGCGCCGGTAACGGCGCTGTAGTCGCGCGGAACGATGGCCGAGCAGACCTGCCCGATCTCCGAGCCATGATGCAGGTAATAGGGATGCGACGGCCCCTGACCGAGCAGCAGCACGCCGGCATGCTGGATCCTGCCATCGGGAAAGAACAGCTTGGCGCCGACGCCGGCGATGCCATCCTGCTGGCACCACATCAGCATCTCCTCGATCCAGCCGGGTGAGATGACGCGCATGTCGTCGTTCAGGAGCAGCAGGTAGTCGCCGCGCATTGCGTCGGCCAGCCGGTTGATCTTGTCGGAGAGGTTGAAGACCTCGCTCTCATAGCGGACCAGCCGCACGCCTTCGCTGCGCAGCGCCTGCTCCAGCTCCGGTGCCAGGTCGCCGTTCTCCGAGACCACGATCTCGATGTTCCGATAGGTCGTTCGCTCGCGGATCGAGCGGACGAGGTCGAGCACATACCAGCTCCCGCCAGGCGCGCCGCTGCGATAGCCGGCAGTGGGGATCGCGATCGAGACCAGCGGTTCGCCGGCGATGGCGAAGCGGACGCGATGCGTGCCCGGAACCGGTCCGGCTTCGACCTTGCCGCCATGGGGACCGCGGTCGACGAAATCCTGCACGGCGCGGCGCGCCGCCAGCTCCGCCTGGGGCTTGGCCTCGCTGCCGGACGCAGTCGACTGCGGCAGCATCCGCCAGTGATAGAGCAGGTCGGGCACATGGACGATCTGTGAGGTCGCGGCCGCGAAGCGCAGCGCCAGGTCATAGTCCTGGGCGAAGTCGTATTCGGAGCGGAAGCCGCCGAGGCTCCTTGCCAGGCTCGTACGGTAGACGCCGAGATGGCAGCTATACATGCAGGAGAGGAAATAGGCGGGCGACCAGTCCGGCTTGAAGAACGGGCTCGAGCGGTATCCCCGCTCGTCGATCTTGTCCTCGTCGCAATAGAGCCAGTCGGCCTGCGGCTCACGGTTGATCGCGGCGGTGAAGGCGTGAAGCGCATGCGGTGCGATTTCGTCGTCATGGTCCAGCAGTGCGACATAGTCGCCGCTCGCCTGCTCCAGGGCGATGTTGCTGGCCGCGGCGATCCCGCCGTTCGCGGGCAGGACAGTCGGCTTGATCCGCGGGTCACGGGCGGCGAAATCGCGCAGGATCGCGAGGGCGGATGGATCGGTGGAGCCGTCGTCGACCGCGAGCAGCTCCCAGTCCGGATAGGTCTGGGCCTGCACCGATTCGAGCGCCTTGATCAGGAAGGCGGGTGGCGAATTATAGGTCGGCATGATGATGGAGAAGCGCGGCCGAAGGCTGAACTCCTGGCTCTTTCTGACGAAGCGCTGCCGTAGAGCCGCGGTCATGGCCCGGCTCCGGACCCAGCGGCGATAATCGGCGGCGTCTGCGCCGGCGCCGGAGGCGATCCGTTGCCGCAGGACACGCCAGTCGCCACGCAGCACGAGGCGGGCCGCGGTCCCCGCTTTGCGCAACAGCACGCCGCGATGATGCAGCTCTGCGATCTGCTGCAGGACCCCGCTCGACGAAGGCTTTGCCGCGACCAGCGGTTTCAGCACCAGCTTGTGCAGGACGAAGCGGCAGCTGCGCTCGCAAGGGTCGATCCGGAAAGCCCGCACCGGCGCCGGCAGCTCGATCATCGTCTCGATATCGATCCGCGGGCCCGTGCAGTCGATGACGAGGCTGTCCTCTTCGCGGAAGCCCTCGCCAATGTCGAAATAAAGCCGCCAGCGATCATGGTGATCGTTGCCGGCCTCCGGCAACGTCGCTTCGAACCTGATGCGCAGCAGCCCGGTCTGGCATCGCATCGGGACATAGAAATAGGAATCGAAGCCCTGGCTGTGCCAATGCCCCGCTGCCTGCTCCGGCCGGAGCTTTCCGGCGGGATGAAACGGCGTCCGCGCCCGGCGCCTCAGGATGGCACACAGTGCCTGGAAAGGTCCGCGAGCGACGTTCTCGGCAGCATGCCCATTGGCAGCTGCGCTGTCTTCGATGCCTGTCATGGTCTGGATTGAGTCCGGCGAAGAGTTTCAGGCGCGATGGTCTGGATAGGCGGCATCGCGTGCGTTCAGGCGGGGGCTCGGGTCCGGCCAGCGAATGCCGAATGCCGGATCGTCCCAACGCGCGCCGCGGGCGAGATCGGCACAATAGGGCGCGCCCATCAGGTAGAAGATCTCGCTGTCCGGCTGGATCGTCTGGAAGCCGTGGGCGCAGCCCTCCGGCACGAAGAGCGCCCGGCCGTTCTGCGCCGAGAGATCGACGCCGATCCATTCGGCATAGGTTGGCGAGTCGGGGCGCAGATCGACCGCGACGTCGAAGATGGCACCGCGCGTGCAGCGCACCAGCTTGGCATCCGGAACCGGCGCAGCCTGGTAGTGCAGGCCGCGCAGCGTGCCGCGATGCGGGTTGAAGGACAGGTTGCCCTGCACGGGCGTGAAGTCGATGCCGCGGCGGGCGAAGGCATCGGCGCAGTAGCAGCGGGCGAAATGGCCGCGCTCATCCGCATGCGGCTCGATCTCGACGATGAAGACGCCGCCGATGCGGGTTTCGCTGAGGATCACGCCAGCACCTCGACCTCGGGGATGGGCACGACGAAGCGCCCGCCCCAGCCACGCACGGGTGCCATCTGCTCCATAATCTCGCTTTTGAGGTTCCAGGGCAGGATCAGCAGATAGTCCGGCTGCGTCTTCAGGATCTCGTCCGGCGCCTTGATCGGGATACGCGTGCCGGGCAGCAGCCGGCCCTGCTTGTGCGGGCTGCGATCGACGGTGAAATCGACCAGTTCCGGCCCGACGCCGCAATAGTTCAGCAGCGTGTTGCCCTTGGCCGGAGCGCCATAAGCGGCAACCCGCTTTCCGGCTCGCCTGGCACCGATCAGGAAATCCAGCAGGGCGAATTTGGTGCGCGCGATCCGCTGCGCGAAGCCGGTGTAGACGTCGAGGCCGTCGAGCCCGAACGCCTCCTCCTCCCGGCGCAGTGCCCGCACCGCATCGGAGCATTCCCAGATCCCGGCCTCGGCATGGCCCGCGAAGACGCGCAGCGAGCCGCCATGCGTCGCCAGCCGCTCGACCTCGAAGGCGACGAGGCCGTGCGCGAGCAGGACGCGCTCGAGCGCCAGGAAGGAGAAATAGGAGAAATGCTCATGATAGATCGTGTCGAACTGGTTCTCCTGCAGCATCCGCAGCAGATGCGGGAACTCGAGGGTGAGCACGCCGCCGGGCTTGAGAAGCAGCTCGAAGCCGGCGACGAAATCGTTCAGATCGGGCACATGGGCGACGACGTTGTTCGCGGCGATCAGGTCGGCCTGATGCCCCTGCGCCGCGAGCTCGCGCGCCGTGGCGCGGCCGAAGAAGCGCACTTCCGTCGGGATTCCCAGGCGCTTCGCCACCGCCGCGACATTGGCCGCCGGCTCGACGCCCAGCACGGGGATGCCGGCGCGCTGGAAGAACTGCAGCAGATAGCCGTCATTGCTCGCGACCTCGACCACCTTGCTGGTCTCCGAGAGGCCGAAGGCTTCGATCATCCTCGCCGCGTAGCGTTCGCTATGGGCGAGCCAGCTCTGCGAATAGCCGGAGAAATAGGCGTACTCGCCGAAGATCGCGTCCGGCGCTTCGACATCGCGTGTCTGCACCAGCTTGCACGCGTCGCAGACATAGGCCTGCAGCGGAAAGAAGGTTTCGGGTTCGCTGGCGTCTTCGGCGGGTACGAAGCTGTTGGCGAGCGGGCTCATGCCGAGATCGGCGAAGATCGTCGTCAGCGGCGCGCTGCAGAAGCGGCATTTGCACGGGTTCATCGGGGAAGGGCTCCGGATTCATAGGTCTTGATATCGGCGGCGATGAGCTCGGCGGCCGGCGCTCCCAGATGGTGGGCCCGGTACCATCGAGCCGTCAGCGCGATCGCCGTCTCGAAGTCGAGGCGTGGACGCCAGCCGAGGCGCTGGCGCGCCTTGCTGGAATCGAGGGCGAGCCGGCTGGCCTCATGCGGACCTTGCGTCGCGCCATGCTCCCAGCAGGCACCGTCGCCCCAGAGCCGGCTCAGATGGTCCAGGACTTCGGACACCGGTCGCTCGGCCGCTGCGTCGGGGCCGAAGTTCCAGGCCTCCGCGAAGCCCGCCGGGTCGGCATGGAGATGCTCTGCCAGCAGCAGATAGCCGCACAGCGCATCGAGTACGTGCTGCCAGGGGCGCGTCGCAGCCGGATTGCGCGCGATGACCGGCTCGCTGCGGGCGAAGGCCCGGATCGCGTCCGGCACGAGCCGGTCCAGTGCCCAGTCCCCGCCGCCGACGACATTGCCGGCACGGGCGGTCGCGATGGCGATGCGCCGCGATGGCGTGACGGCGAAGGAGCAGCGCCAGGACGCCGCGAGCAGCTCCGTACAGGCCTTGCTGGCACTGTAGGGGTCGTGCCCGCCGAGCGCGTCGACCTCGCGATAGGGCCAGGACCATTCGCGGTTCTCGTAGCACTTGTCGGTGGTCGCGATCAGGACGGCCTGCACGCTCGGCTGGGCCCTGACGGCCTCCAGCAGGTTCAGCGTGCCCATGACGTTCGTCTCGAAGGTCAAGCGTGGATCGAGATAGGACTGGCGCACCAGCGGCTGGGCGGCCAGGTGCAGGACGATCCCCGGCGCGAGCTGCGCGAGCGCCTCCCGGGTCGCCTGCGCATTCCGCAGATCGCAGGGCACATCCGTCACCGTGCCGTGCAGCATGGCCAGACGCTCCTCCTCGTCGAGATCCTGAGCCGGCAGCGACAGGCCGAAGGGGACGGCGCCGAGCCGCGCCAGCCAGAGGCTGAGCCAGGCTCCCTTGAAGCCGCTATGGCCGGTGACGAGGACGCGGCGACCGCGCCAGAAAGCCGGATCGGGATTCACCAGACCCGCCATGGTGCCTCGCCGGTTTCCCAGAGTTCCTCGAGGCGGCGCTTGTCGCGCAGCGTGTCCATCGGCTGCCAGAAGCCGTCATGCGGATAGGCCATCAGCTCGCCGTCGCGGGCGAGGCCTTCCATCGGGCCGCTTTCCCAGACGGTGTCGTCGCCGGTGATCTGGTCGAGCGCGCGTGGCGACAGCACGAAGAAGCCGCCATTGATGAAGCCGGTGTCGCTCGCCGCCTTCTCACGGAAGCCGCTGACCCCGTTGCCATCGAGGTCGAGCACGCCGAAGCGCCCGGGCGGGCGGACCGCCGTCACCGTCGCCGCGCGGCCATGGCTTTCATGGAAGGCGACCAGCCGGTCGATCGGCACATCCGAGACGCCGTCGCCATAGGTCAGGCAGAAGCTCTCGCCCTCCAGATAGGGTTTCACGCGGGCGAGACGGCCGCCGGTCATCGTCTCCTGACCGGTGTCGACGAGCGTGACCTTCCAGGGCTCGGCGCGGCCGGCATGGACGGTCATGCCGCCCAGGGTGAAGTCGAACGTCACATCGGACGAATGGAGCAGGTAGTTCCCGAAGTACTCTTTCAGGAAATAGCCTTTGTATCCCAGGCAGATCACGAACTCGTTGATGCCGTAACGCGAATACAGCTTCATGATGTGCCAGATGATCGGCCTGCCGCCGATCTCGATCATCGGTTTCGGCCGGGATTCCGATTCTTCCATGATCCGCGTGCCGCGGCCGCCGGCCAGGATCACCGCTTTTCTGATTTTCAACATCCGTTTTCCGTGTTCGCGCCGAGGCGGGGGAGGTGGTTTCGATAAGTGGGAATTTTGCCCACTCGCTATTGACGTGGGTAATATTCCCACATATTAGCCCTGTCAACCCGGCACGAGCTTTCGGCGCCGGGATGGTCGAACCGCCCTTCCGAGGAGCCATCCGGGTGTCGAACCCTGCAATGCTTGTTCATGACGCACGGCTTCGCCGCCGCCATCCCTGGCGCGGCGCGGTCGCCGACTTCGTCCGCGGGATCCGCCTGGCCGAGCTGTGGCTAACGATGGGCTGGTACGATGTGCGTCAGCGCTATAGCCGCTCGGTCTTCGGACCGTTCTGGGTGACGGTCAGCCTGGCGGTGTTCGTCGCCGGCCTCGGCATTACCTACGCGGCGCTCTTCCGCGTGCCGGTGGTCGCCTACCTGCCCTATGTGACCGTGGGCATGGTGCTGTGGTCACTGATAACCGCCCTGCTCAACGAGGGCGCGGCGACGTTCACGGGAGCGACCGCTGCGATCAAGCAGATGCCGGCACCGATCGGCATCCATGTGCTGCGCGTCGTCTGGCGCAATCTGATCATCCTCGCCCACAACGCGGTGATCGTCGTTCTGGTTCTGATCGCCTGCGGGGTGAGGCCGGGCTGGGCGGGGCTCGCCGCAGTGCCCGGCCTCGTCATCCTGCTCGTCAACGGGATCGGCTGGAGCGTCACGCTCGGTCTCGTCGGCGCGCGTTTTCGCGACCTGATGCCGCTCGTCGCCAATGCGACGCAGATGCTGCTCTTCGTCACGCCGGTGCTCTGGCGCGCCGAGGATCTCGGCGACCGGCGCGTGCTGGCGCAGCTCAACCCGCTGTTCCACCTGATCGAGATCGTGCGCGCCCCGCTGCTCGGCGGCGGCATCCCGGTCGGGAGCTTCGGCGTGGCGCTGACCGTCACCGCGCTCAATCTCGGCGTGGCGCTCGCGCTTTATGCGCGGCTGCGCTGGCGCGTCGCCTACTGGCTGTGAGGCGCCGATGAGCTCGATCCGCCTCGCCGGCGTCAGCCTGCAGTTTCCGCTCTATGGTGGTAGCGCCCGCTCCTTGCGCAACCGCATCGTCAGCAGCGCCACCGGCGGGCGCATCGGCTCCGATGCCCGCTCCCGGGTCTGTGTCGAGGCGCTGCGGAACATCGATGTCGCGATCGCCCATGGCGAGCGTGTCGCCCTCGTCGGCCACAACGGCGCCGGCAAGACGACGCTGCTGCGCGTGCTGGCCGGGATCTATGTGCCCCAGGCTGGCCGCGTCGCGGTGAGCGGCAAGATCGCGCCGCTCTTCGACATCGGCCTCGGCATGGATGGCGAGGCGAGCGGCTATGACAATATCCGCCTGCGCGGCCTCTATCTCGGCCTGAGCCGGCGCCAGATCGAAAGCCGGATCGACGAGATCGCCGATTTCACCGAGCTCGGCGGCTTTCTCGACATGCCGATCCGCACCTATTCGGCCGGCATGCAGACGCGTCTCTCCTTCGCGATCTGCACCAGCGTCGATCCCGACGTGCTGCTGCTCGACGAAGGCATCCTCGCCGGCGACGCCGCCTTCATGGCGAAGGCGCAGGCCCGCCTCGCTGCCTTCGTCGCCCGCGCCGGCATCCTCGTCCTCGCCTCGCACAGCGACAGCCTGCTCGCCAGCCTGTGCACGCGGGCGCTGCGCCTCGAGCATGGCCGCCTCGTCGCCGACGGGCCGCTCGCCGAGGTGCTGTCTCCGACCCCATCCCCATCGACGCTCAGGAGTATCCCGGCATGACGGCCCCCGCTGAAAACCGGACACGTTGCCTCGCCGGCATCGTGATCTACCGCCCGCAGTTCGAGGCGCTGCGACGTCTGGTGGCCTCTCTCGCCGCCGACGTCTCGACCGTCGCGATCTATGCCAATTCACCCATCAGCGGAGAACAGCAGCAGGCGCTCGAGGCCGCCGCGGGCGGTGCCGAGCTGATGGTTCTGCGGCCAGGGCTCAATCGCGGCCTCGGCGCCGCCTACAATGCCTTTCGCCATCTGGCCGGGGCTCATGACAGCGAGTTCCTGCTCCTGCTCGACCAGGACAGCACGCCCGAGCCCGGCATGGTCGCCGCATTGATCGCGACCCATCGCCGCCTTTGCGCCTGCGGGGAGAATCCGGCGGTCGTCGGCCCGCAGCCGATCGCCCCCGAGGGCGGGAAGATGCGCTTGGCGGCCGCCGCCCGGCAGGAGGAAGGCGCGCCGTTGCGGACGAGCTTCGTCATTTCATCCGGCTCGCTGATCCGTCTCGGTGCGCTGGCCGCCATCGGCGACTTCCGCAGCGACTACTTCATCGACGCCATCGACATCGAATGGTGCCTGCGCGCCGGCGCCGCCGGTTACTCGATCTGGGTCGACCCGGCCGTGCCGATGCAGCATCGGCTCGGGCGAGGCATCATCCGGCTGCCGCTCGGCCTGCTGCTGACGGACCAGCCGCCGCAACGGCTCTACACCTATGTCCGAAACCAGCTTGCGATGCTGCGGCTGCGGCATGTCCCGACTCGATACAAGCTCAAGTTCCTAGTCTCGCTGCCGGTCAGGCTCGCTGTCCATCTCGCTCATCATCGCTTCTCGGCCGATTGCATGGCGGCGCTGGTCAATGGCCTCAGAGACGGCGCGCTCGGGCGGCTGGGCTCGCCGGACCGGGCTCTCATCCCCTTCTGGCGGTTCAGCTGGCGCAATCGTGCCACGGCGCCCCGGATCATTCGCGACGCGGCTACAGCTCCGCATCGATCGTCATGAGCAATCCGACAATTCTCGTCCTGGGCAGGAGCGGCCTGCTTGCCTCCGCCCTTGCCGAGCGTGGGCACGGGAGCGTCGTCACTGCCGGCCGTCCGGATTTCGATCTGGCGGCGCCGGATGCGCCCTCGCGCCTTCTCGACACGATCCGCCCCGCCGCGGTGGTCAATGCCGCCGCCTATACGGCGGTCGATCGCGCCGAGAGCGAGCCGGAACTGGCCTTCGCCCTGAACCGGGACGGCCCCGCCGCCCTGGCCAAGGCCTGCGCGCGCGCAGGCGTGCCGCTCATCCACGTCTCGACGGACTGCGTTTTCGACGGGACGAAGGACGGTGCCTATCACGAGGCCGACACCCCGCGCCCCCTCAACATCTACGGAGCTTCGAAACGGGCGGGCGAGCGCGCCGTGCTGGAGGCGATGCCGTCCGCGTTGGTCGTTCGAACGTCTTGGACCTTCGGGCCGCAAGGCGAGAGCTTCGTCACCCGGCTGCTCGCCTGGGCACAGGCGCGCGACAGCCTCACCATCGTCGGCGACCAGCGCGGCAAGCCGACCTATGCGCCGGCTCTGGCCGAGGCGTTGCTCATCTTCGCGCAGGGCATGATCGCCGGCAATCCGATCGGCGGGCTGATGCACCTTGCCGGCGAAACCGCCCTGAGCCGCGCCGAACAGGCGCAGATCATCCTGGATCTGGCGCGGGAGCGCGGCGGGCCCTGGGCCAGGGTGATCCCCATACCATCAAGCGCCCATCCAACCGCAGCAAGACGGCCGCTCAACGCCGTTCTCGATTGTACGCTCGCGGTAAAGCGGGGCATCGCGCTCGGCCCTTTCCGGCACGATGTCGACATCGCACTGGATTGCCTGCTCGGCCCGGCCGCCTCGGCACGGCGCCACACAGCCTGAAACTCTCGAGGACATCATGAAGGGCATCGTTCTTGCCGGCGGCAGCGGCTCGCGCCTCCACCCCGCGACGCTCGCGGTGAACAAGCAGCTCGTCCCGGTCTACGACAAGCCGATGATCTATTATCCGGTCTCGGTCCTGATGCAGGCCGGTATCGACGAGATCCTGATCATCTCGGCGCCGGAGTATCTCGACAACTACGTCGCCCTCTTCGGCGACGGCTCGGGCTTCGGCCTCAGGATGAGCTATGCCGTGCAGCCGCGTCCGGAAGGCCTGGCGCAAGCCTTCATCATCGGGCGCGATTTCATCGGCGGCGACAGCGTCGCACTCGTACTAGGCGACAACATCTTCTTCGGCGCGGGCCTGAACGACATGCTGGCGCGAGCCCGCTCGCGCCAGGCCGGCGCGACGGTCTTCGCCTATGCCGTCGACGACCCGGAGCGCTATGGCGTCGTCACGCTCGACGCGGCGGGGCGGCCGCTGCACATCGTCGAAAAACCTCAGGCTCCGCAATCGCGCTGGGCGGTCACCGGCCTCTATTTCTACGACAACCGGGTCGTGGACATCGCCGCCGGCATCGGGCCGTCCCCTCGTGGCGAGCTCGAGATCACCGATGTCAACGAGGCCTATCTGCGCGCCGGCGAGCTCCATGTCGAGTGCATGTCGCGCGGCTATACCTGGCTCGACATGGGCACGCATGACAGCCTGCTGGAAGCAGGCGAGTTCGTCCGCACCATCCAGAAGCGCCAGGGGCAGCTCGTCGCCGGGCTGGAAGAGATCGCCTTTCAGCAGGGCTTCATCTCGCATGAGGAGCTCTGTGCGCGCGGCCGTGCCTTCGACAAGACCGACTACGGCCGCAAGCTCCTGGCGATCGCTGCCGAGCAGGCGTGAGCGTCCCTAAGGGCTAGCGCCCCGGCCCACCGCCGCCTCCGGGACCGCCACCGCCTGGGCCCCCACCACCCGGGCCGCCGCCCGGACCACCGCCGGGGCCAGCACCGCCTGGTCCGCCACCAGGCCCGCCAAGGCCGCCGCCGGGACCGCCGAAGCCTCCACCGGGACCGCCGAAGCCTCCACCGGGACCGAAACCGCCAAGCCCTGCCGGGCCTGGTCCGAAGCCGCCGGGCCCGAAGCCGGCCGGCCCTGTGGCGCCGCCGGAATGTCCCTCGCCTTCGCCACTGGTCCTTGCAAGGCGGATGTTATCGATGCTGAGCGTCCCATCGAGGGCGAAACGCCCGTCGAGAACGGCACGGACCTCCCGCCATGGCGACATGTCATAGGCAAAGGCGTCGCTGCGCACGGAGAGGCCGGAGCCGAGCAGCAAGTGGCCGTCGCGGGCGCGGACATAGCTCTCGATCGAGACCGAGCCTGCGGCGGGGAGGGCAGGCGCGATCTCGATGCGGGCGGGGAGAAAGCCCGAGCGCAGGAGACGGCCGGTCACGGCGACGCGGCGGCCGACAAGTGCCTCGTCAGCCTCGGTCAGCTTGAGCCCGCCAATCCAGAAGCCGTCAGCGTCACGCTCGAGCACGCCGAGAACCCGGGGCGGGCCTCGCTCATCGCGCTCGATCAGGCTGGCGGCGATCGTTCCGTCCAGCCGGCGCAGGCCGCTGACGGCGACGCGCTGGCCCTTGCGCCAGCTGCCCGGCGGCCTCGCTCCTGCGACCTGGACCTTCTGCCCGAGGACCTCGATGGCATCCATGGAAACCGCGGTGATCGGGCCGACGACCTCGCGCTCGACCGTGATCGCCTGCGTGGCGAGCCCGGCGGCATCCGTCAGCGCCACGACGCGCACGACATGGCCGATCCGCAGGTCGCGGGCGTTGCGCTCCAGCCCGTCGATGGTGACCGGCACGTCCGGCCCGTAGGCAATGCGCCGATCGTTCACAAAAATGCTGCCGAAGCGCTGGATCGTCCCGACAAAGCCGGTGCCGCCGATGCCGCGATCGCCACCGCCCTGTCCCTCCGGCGCAAAGCCGGTGCCGCCGATGCCGACGTCGCGCGGCTTCTCGGGAGCGGCGATCGCATGGCGCAGCGACGCCGCGACGAAGCCCAGCGAGGCGAGAACGGCCCGCCGTGTCGGTATGGGGCGTCGGGTCATGCCTGGCCGCTTTCCGCAGCTGTGCGGCCGTCCCGCTCGCGGAAGACGTAGACGCCGCAGTTCCAGCGGTGCTCGCCGCCGCGGTCGGCCTCGCTGGCGGCGTGGGCTTCCCGGTTGATGCGTTGCAGCATCTCCAAAGCGAGTTCGCGCGAGCGGGCTTCGAGCCTTTCGGCCAGCTCGGCCGAGAGGCCGTCATAGTGGACCGAGCGCTCGAGGAAGGCGGGCTTGGCGCCGAGGACGTTCTCCGTCGCCGCCGCGACGTGATCGTGCAGGTTCCTGCCGAAATAATACAGTTTCTCGTCGTCGCCCTGTTGCGGGATGAAGGCGGCCTCGGCCAGCACGATCCGGTCTTCCCCGTCGATCGTCACGACCCGGCGGTCGAGCCATTCATCGAGCACGGCGCGCGGCCGCACGTCGCGCGTGACCGATGAGACCAGCTCCTCGAAGGACGGATGCGTTCCGTCCGCATTGCGCGGCAGGGGCAGAGGCACGCCGGCCGCATCGCAGAAGCGCGGCGAGGCGAGCCAGCGGGCGATGATGGCGCCAGTCCGGGACACAGCCGCCGGCACGGCGTTGACCGGCGCGCCGGCGCCGCGCAGGCGGCTGACCTCCTTGCGGTGGATGCCGGTCAGCAGGCTGACGCGGCTGTCGGTCTGTTCCTTGCCGGGCAGCGCGAAATCGTACTCCGCCACGTTGACGTACAGTTCCCGCAGGAGCTGGCACAGGGCCGGGAAGGTCATGCCGGCGCGGATGCACAGGCGGACGAGCGGCCGCAATAGCCGCGCCAGCGGCGGATAGAGCTTGTCGGCGGTCGGGCCGGGCGGAGCGTCCGTCATGGCGCTTGAACTAGCCTCATTCCAAGTGGGACACAATCCCACAAATTTGACTCGCGGGCTATTGCGAGATCCGCAGTATCTCTATATGTGGGAATTATTCCCACATATAGAGTGATCATATGCGTACCCCACCATTCGGCCAGCAGCGCCCTCGGCTCGCGACGTTCGATCGCCGCGACCACGTCGCGAGGCCCGCGACGACTGCCGCGATGCTGCGGCGGACCCTGTGCTGCGTGCTGGCGTTGTCGACGCCCTATGCAATGTTCCTGTTGAACGGCGCATTGAGGCCGTGAAGCTCCCGGCTTCCCGAAGGCTGGCCGCAGTCCATCGGCGCCACGGCGATGGCTCTGGATCCCTCCCTGGTTCTCTCTCGCTCCTGCGCGCGGCGCTGACCGCCCTGCTCCTGTTGACGGGGCTGGGCCTTTCCTGGCTCCTCGCGTCTTCGGAGTTCGCTCGCGAGCAGGATCAGGGCTGTCTGATCTTCCGTGATCCCGTGACGGGGCGTTCCGCTCTGCGCCATTGCTGGAATCGCGGAACATCAGGCGCGTCCTCTTGGTGGGCGGCCTGACGAGCCCGCCATTCTTGTGCCGGGCGGAGCGGGCTTCATCGATTGGGCACTGATGCACCGCCGTCGCGGACCTCGGGGATGTCGGCCTCGCGGCAGGGCAGGATCCGCGGCGCGTCGGCTTTTTCCGCAGTGCCATTGAGCTATCCGGCTCGGGCGCTGTTGGCGTCGTCCTCTGCTCTCCGGCAGTCCGATTTCGGTGGCATGGGCGAATATTGGCATGCCGCTCAGGTGGCCCGCTGAAGGCTGCGCAATGCACGATGTGCGTTGCGACTTCCCCGAGCCGCGGTGGCTATGCGACCCCATCATGGAAGCCTGCCGTCGCGGCGATCACCGCATCGACATCCGTTACCACTGCAACGTTCTGCAGCGCGTAGTTGACCGAGGCGGTGTGCCATTCGGCGCTCATGGTCGAGCAGGCGTCTTCCGGCACCAGCATGAAATAGCCCTTGTCGGCGCCGGTGCGGGCGGTGTGCTCGATCGACATGTTGGTCCAGGCGCCGGTGACGATGACGATGTCGCGGCCGAGCGCCTTGAGCACGGTCTCCAGCCGCGTGCCCTCCCAGGCGCTCATGCGCTGCTTCTCGACGATGTGGTCGCCATTTTGCGCCTCAAGACCGGGCACGGGCGCCGCCCCCCAGGTACCGCGCACCAGCGCCTTGGCATCGGCGAGCCCCTCGAACAAAGGCGCGTTCATCGTCACGCCGGGTGCACCGGCCTCGACGATGAACCAGACATGGATCACCGGGATGTCGCGCGCCCGCGCCGCCTGTGCCAGGCGGGCGCCGTTGGCGATGGCGTTCTGCTGTCGGCAATGCTCCGGCGAGCCCGAACTGGCGAAGGCGCCGCCCTCCATGACGACGTCGTTCTGCATGTCCTGAATGATCAGGGCGCAGCGTGATGGGTCGAGCCGGTAGCCGGACGCTGCTTTCTTGCTGCCATTGGCGGAGACGGAGGCAGCAGGGCCGGCATTGGCCATTGGCCTCTCGGTTGGCGCGTTACGGCCCGAATGCGCTGTGGCGGCCGCCTTCATATAAGGCTCGAGGCGCGGCCCGACCTTGGTCTCGACCGCGTATAGCGAATGGCTCGCGGTGAGGAAGAGCGTGCGCCAGTCCGGCCCGCCCCAGGTGAGATTGCCGACGAGCTCTGGCACGCGCAGCTTGCCGATCAGCTCGCCCTTGATCGAGTAGACCCAGACGCCGCCGGGGCCGGTGACCCAGATATTGCCCTGCGCGTCGCATTTCATCCCGTCCGGGACGCCGGGCTCGGACCCGACGATGCCGGAGGCGAAGATGCGGCCCGAGCCGAGCCGCCCATCCGGCTTGATGTCGAAGACGCGGATATTGTGCTGGACGGTGTCGTTGACGAAAAGCCGATCCTCGCTCGGGCAGAAGCAGAGCCCGTTGGGCTGGTCGAAGAGGTAGCGGTCGACCAGGAGCTGCGGCGCGCCGCCTTCCGGCGGAATGCGATAGACGCCCTGGAAGCCCAGCTGGCGCGGCCGCTCGATGCCGAAGACCGGCATGCGGCCATACCAGGGGTCGGAAAAATAGATCGCTCCATCCGACTTCACGACGACGTCGTTCGGACTGTTGAGCTCCATCCCCTCGACATGCGAGGCGAGGACCTCGCGCTGCCCATCCGGCCGCTCGCGCAGCAGCGACGAGGTCGCGTGCTCGCAGACGATCAGGTTGAGTGCGGCGTCATAGGTCATGCCGTTGCACTTGTTCGCCGGCCGCCGGACCTCGCGCACGCCATTCCGATCCCAGCGGCGGCGGACATCGCCCGGCATGTCCGAGAACAGCAGATGCTGCTCCTGCGGATGCCAGATCGGCCCTTCGCAAAATTCGAAGCCGGTGCCGAGCTGGCGCACCGGCGCCCAGAGGTCGATCAGATCGGCGAATCCGGGCTGGACGGCGACATGCGTGGTCATGGGCGATCCCCGTCAGGCCGCAAACCAGTTGCGCGCCGGCAGCGACTGCACGACAGGGCCGGGCACCGCCATGTCCATGCGGCCGACGACCTGGCCATGAGCGATCTTGGCCGGCTTGTCGTGCACCGGCAGCAGGAAGGCGCCGTTGGCCAGCAGCTTCTTGATCGCCGCCTTCTCCTCGCGCTTGGAGACGCCGTGATTGCCGGTGGTGCGGGGTTCGTTGGCGTGCAGCTCGTGGAAGGGCGAGACGATCTGGTCGTTGAAATCGTAGATCACGTCGCCGCAGATGATGGCGCGGCCTTCGTTGGTGTCGACATGGACGTTCATCGAGCCTTCGGTATGGGCGCCGGCGGCTTCCAGATAGCAGCCGGGGAAGAGCTCGATCATCCCGGAGAGTTCGAGGTCCTCGAAGCGCAGCGCGTCGCGCGTGTGCAGCCGGTCGATCAGGTGCTTGATGTCGGGCGCCGGATATTGCGGGTGCATCAGCCCGGAGACCGAGTATTCGAGCTCGCGCCGGTTGACGAGCACCGTGGTGTTCATCGGGAAGAGCTCGTCCTTCCCGGCATGGTCGATATGGAGATGGGTGTGCATGACATAGCGCACGTCGCCCATCCGCACGCCGTGCTTGGCGAGCTGGTTCTCGATCATGTTCTCGTGGAACTGGAGGCCGCGCATGCCGAGGCTCTCCATGATCTGGTTGTGGCGGTAGCCAGTATCGACCACCACCGGCCAAGGGCCGCCGAGGATCAGGAAGCCATAGGTCGGCACGCGGCGGGTGCGGCCGCAATCGCGGCCGAGGACGAGGAAGCTCGATTCCAGCTCGATGTCGCCATAGTCGAGAATCTTGATTTCGAGGGCCATGAACGTCCTCCCCTTGATTATTGGCCGAGGCGGTAGACCCGCCTCGCAGTCTCGTTGAACACGGCTGCCTGTGCCGCTTCGGGCACCGCAGCGCGGTGCGCAGCGATCAGCTCGGCATAGGTCGTCCAGAGCTTCTCGATCGGGAAATTGGAGCCGAACAGGCAGCGCTCGGGGCCGAACAAGGCAAGCGTCTCGCCGATGATGAAGGCGATCTGCTCGGGATCATTGCGGCGCTGGAAGGTGCCGAGGCCGGAGAGCTTGCTGGTGATGTTGGGCTGCGCTGCCAGCAGCGTCATGCCCGCACGCCAGGCGGCGATGCCCTCCGGCGAGAGGTCTTCCAGCATGCCGGCATGCTGGAGCACGAAGGTCACTTTCGGGCAGGCGGTGGCGAGCTCGGCCGCGCCCGCCATCTGGCCGGCGAAGACCTGGAGATCGAAGCTGAAGCCGTATTCCGCCAGCCGCCCGACATTGGCGATCACCTTGAGGTCACGGGCGAGATCGGGTCCGCTCGCGAAGCGATAGAGCGTGTTCTCGTGCCAGTGCAGTTGCATGCGCACGCCGCGCACCCGGCCATTGCGCGCGAGCTGGTCGAGCTGTGGGCGGACATCCCCGGCGAGCATGTCGGCATAGGCGACGATGGCGATCGGGAAGCCTGATTCCTCCGACGCCTGCGAGACATAAGTCACCTCGTCGAGGTAGCGGTCGGTTGCCCAGTTGGCCTGGACATAGACGGCTTGCGTCACACCCGCCGGTCGGCAGTCGCCGAGATATTCCGCGATCGGATAGTCGCGTCGGATCGGCTCATAAGGGCCGAAGATGCGCGGCTGCATCGGGCCGAGCAGCCACGGCAGATCGGCTTGCCGCCAGATGTGGAAATGGGAATCGACGAGACCGGTCATGCCGCCAGCGAGCCTCCGAGTGACAGGATATGCCGGCAGATCCGCGCCGTGCTGCCGCCGTCCGAAAGACTGGCGAGGCGCGGCGCGATCAGCCTGAGCGCTTCGGTCTCCGGTCGGTAGCCGGGATCGGCGGCGAGTGGCGTCAGCCAGTCGATGCGATGGGCGCGCTGAGCCAGCCTCGCGACAGCCGTGACCAGCGCCGATGGGTCGCCGCGCTCGAGACCATCCGAGAGCACGACGACCACCGCGCCGCGAGCATAGGAAGCGAAACGCGGTACGGCGAGGAAGGCCTGCAGCGCGTCGCCGATCCGGGTGCCGCCATCCCAGTCGGCGACGAGGCCGGAGGCTTCAGCAAGCGCCTGTTCACGGCGCTTGCGCCTGAGCGACCGCGTCACGCGGGTCAGCCGCGTGCCGAAGGTGAAGACCTCGACCTGTCGGGTCGCGTGGACGATCGTATGCGCCAGAGCGAGATTGGCGTCGCTGCGCTGCTTCATCGAGCCGGAGACGTCGATCAGAAGCAGGATCGGCCGCGGCCGCGTCACGCGCTTGAGCCGTTTCAGGCTCATCACCTCGCCGTCATGGCGGATCGCATCCTTGAGGCTGCGGGCGAGATCGACCATCGGCCCGCGCCGCGCGGAGCGGTGGCGATAGCCGCGGCGGCGGGGCAGGGCGGCCGGCAGCGCCCGGCCGAAGCGGCGCAAGGTCTCGCTGTCGTCGAGCGTCTTCAACTGGCGGATCGACAAGGCCTCGGCCCCTGTCGCGGCCTGGCCGGTCTCGTTGGCCTCCTCGCCGATCAGCACCTCGCGCGAGCCGGTGTCCTCCTGGACCGAGATGTCCTCGTCCGGCGCGAAATCATCGTCGCCGGGCTCGGCGAGCGCGCCGCCGAGGAAGTGCATGTCGAACAGCGCATCGAAGAGCGCGCGCTGCTCCGGATGGGGCGCGAGCGTGGCGATCGCGGCCTTGCGGACATGTTCCACGTTGCGCGGGCCGAGCAACTCGACCGCCATCAGGAAGCTGGTCGTCTGTTCCGGGGCGGCTGCGATCCCGTGCTCGCGCAGCAGCGCCGGGAAGGCGACGAAGAGCCGGGCAGCGGCGGGGAGGGGAGCGATCATGTGCATGCCCTCGCAACAAGGCCTCTACGCCACCTATTCCCTCCCCCCGCTTGCGGTGGGGAGGGTTGGGGTGGGGGGCAGTGCCGCTTGGCGCGACGAGTCAAGGTGACGCTCTGGCTTTGCGGCCCCCCATCCCTAACCCTTCCCCACCGCAAGCGGGGGGAAGGGAATAGGTGTGCGCTTCCGAAAACGCTGAGCATCATGCCGCCAGCCCCGGGATGAAGAGCGGCAGGCGCGGACGCAAATGAGCGAGGTCTTCCTCGTCCTTGATCGCGGCGCCGAGCGAACGGCGGAAGGCCTCCGGCCAGGGTGCGCCGCTCTGCGCCAGTGCCGTCGCGGCCTCGGCCCAGTCGACCGCCTCGGCGACGCCGGGCGGCTTGGCGAGCGGTTCCTGCCGCAGCAGGCCGACGGCGTGGACGACGGCGCGCGCCGTGCTCTCGGCGACGGCGGAGGAGCGCAACATGATGATCTGGGCTTCGCGCTCTGGCGCGGGATAGGCGATGTAGTGGTAAACGCAGCGCCGCCGCAGCGCCTCGTGCAGTTCGCGGGTGCGGTTCGAGGTCAAGATCACCACCGGCCGCTCGGGCGCGCGCAGCGTGCCGCGCTCGGGGATCGAGATCGAGAAATCCGAGAGGAATTCGAGCAGGAAGGCCTCGAACTCGTGATCGGAGCGGTCGATCTCGTCGATCAGCAGCACGATCTGGTCCGGTCGCCGCAGCGCCGTCAGCATCGGCCGCTCGATCAGGAAATCGTCGCGGTAGATGTCGAGCTGCTCGCCGTCCTTGGCCTGGCGGATGGCGAGCATCTGGCGTGGATAGTTCCATTCGTAGAGTGCCGCTGCTGCATCGATGCCCTCGAAGCATTGCAGGCGGATGAGCTGGCGCCCGAGGATGCCGGCGAGGGCCTTGGCGGCCTCGGTCTTGCCGACGCCGGGCGCACCTTCGAGCAGCAGCGGCTTGCCGAGTGCGAGCGAGAGGTAGCCGGCCGTCGCGATGCCGTCATCGGCGAGATACATCGCCGCCTGGAGGGCCTCGGCAAGGTCCTCGGGGCTGGAGATGCCGGCAACGGTCGTTCTCAACGCCATCAGGTCACCGCCAGTTCACCGGGCCGCCGCGGCGCGGACCGGGCTTGACGCCGCCATTTGCCTTGAGGCCACGCAGGATCTTCTCTGGCGTGATCGGGAGTTCGTCGACCCGCACGCCCACCGCGTTGTAGACGGCGTTGGCGATCGCTGGCAGCACCGGATTGGCGCACATCTCGCCCGGCCCCTTGCCACCGAACGGCCCGTCCGGCGCCGGCCGCTCCAGCACGGTGACGTGATAGGGCGCGATGTCGCCCGGCCCCGGCATCAGATACTCGTTGAAGTCGCGCGGGCCGTGTTCCGGATTGGGGTAGTACGGCTCCGGCGTCTCATAGAGCGCGTGGCTGATGCCCATCCAGGCGCCGCCGACCAGCTGCTGCTCGACCATGCGCGGATTGATGACGCGGCCGAGCTCATAGGCGCTGGTCATGCGGAGCACTTCGACCTCGCCGGTCTCGTCGTCGACCGAGACGTCGGCGACGAGGCAGGCATGGGCGAAGGCGGTGTTCGGGTTCATCTCGCCGGTCTCGGCATCGACGGCAGAGAGCGGGATCAGGAAGATGCCGCGCCCGGCGATGGTCTTGCCTTGCTTGAACTGGGCTGCCTGCGCCGTGGCCTTGACCGTGATGCTGCGCGAGGGCGCGCCGCGGACATGGATGTTGCCGCGCCCGTCGGTGACGAGATCGGCGGCGTTGACTTCGAGCTCTTCCGCTGCGGCCTCGAGCAGGACGCCGCGCGCCTCGCGGGCGGCGACGATGATGGCGTTGCCCATGCGATGGGTGCCGCGCGAGGCGAAGGAGCCCATGTCGTGCGGGCCGGTGTCGCTGTCGGCAGTGTCGACATAGACGTCCTCGACGGGCACGCCGAGCGTCTCGGCCGCGATCTGGCGCGAGACCTGCTTCATGCCCTGGCCGAGATCGATCGCCGAGAGCGCGACGGTGAACTTGCCGTCCGGATTGGAATGGATCAGTGCCTGGCTCGGATCGCCACCCAGGTTCATGCCGATCGGATAATTGACCGAGGCCATGCCGCGGCCTTCGTGACGAGCCATCTCAGCGCCTCCTCGTACCGAAGACCGACGAGAACCGTACCGCGCCGTGCTGCGGCTGCGTGGGCGCGACCGGCGGGGCAGGGGGCGGGCTTGCCGGTTGATAAGCAGGCGGCGGCGAATAGGACCCGGCCGGCTGATAGGGCGGCGGCGCAGGCTGGTAGGCCGGAGGCGACGGCGGAGCTGCCGGCCGCTGCGGCTCGTAGCGCGGGACCTGCGTCGGAGCGGCGCGGCCGTCGCGGGCGCCTTCCATCACCGGCTGCTTGCTCGATGCGATCCGGCTCGTGCCGGCGGGCAACACCTGTGTCACTGGCCCGCCACGCGTATCCGGCCGGCCGATCTGGCCGCGGGCATCGAGCTGCGTCGCCGGGATCTGCGCGCGCTCGCCGGCACCGCCGCCGATCAGCGAGGACGCCCGCTTCGCCTGCTCGGAGAGCGGCCAGTTCGCCTTCTCGGCCGCGACCTGCACGCATTCGACCAGTGCCGTGTTCTTGGCGGTGCGCCGATGCGGCTTCATGTCCCCATCGCGATAGGCGTTGAGGATGCGCAGTTCCATCGGGTCCATGTTCGCCGCTTCCGCAAGGCGATCCATCTGGACCTCCAATGCGAAATCGACCGCGGTGACGCCGAAGCCACGCATCGCAGTCGAGGGGCAGCGATTGGTGTAGGAGACATAGATGTCGGAGGCGACGTTGGGGATCCAGTACGGCCCCGGCACATGCGCCGTGCACTTGATCGCGGCGTAGCTCGACAGGCGGGTATAGGCGCCGGCATCGAAATAGCTGCGGATATGGCGGGCGACGATCCGCCCGTCGCGCATCAACCCGTCCTTGATGTAGATGCGTTCGGCCCCGCGCGGCGAGCCGTAGAGCATCTCCTCCTCGCGATCGAGCACGAAGCGCACCGGCCGGCCGGTCAGCATGGCGCCGAGCACGGCCAATGGCTCGGTCAGCGAGTCGACCTTGCCGCCGAAGCCGCCGCCGACCGTGCCGCCGATGAAATGCAGCTGGTTCGACTCGACATCGACGATCTTGGCGGTGGTGCCGAGTGCAAAGAACAGGCCCTGCGCGCAGGAGTGCACGAGATAACGGCCGTTCTGCTCGGGCGCCGCGATCGAGCCGTTGGTCTCGGTCGGCGCATGCTCGATCGGCGACATCTGGTAGCGATGTTCCATCACGATGTCGGCGCCGGCGAAGCCGCGCTCGACATCGCCGAAGCGCAGCTTCTGATGGTCGAAGCGCTCGTGATATTCGAAGTAGTTGCCGGGATAGGTCTCGTTGACCACCGGCGCGCCGGGCTTCAGCGTCTCCTCGACATCGAACACCGCCGGCAGCGGGTCATAGTCGATCCGCACCAGCTTGAGGGCCGCCTGTGCGTGCGCCTCGCTGTCGGCGAGGATCGCGACGACCGGCTCGCCCTTGTAGGAGACCTTGTTGACCGCCAGCGACGGCTCGTCGTCCTTGCCGAAATTGATCAGGCTGAGCAGCGTGTTCTTGTTGACGGGAACATCGGCGCCGCGCAGCACGCGCTTGACGCCGGGCGCGCGCTCGGCTGCCGAGGTATCGATCGCGCGGATGCGGGCATGGTGATGCGGGCTGCGCACGACCTTGAGATGCAGCATGCCGTCGAAGGCGTGGTCGTCGAAGAAGCGGGTCCGCGCCGTGACATGGCCCGGCATGTCCTGGCGCTGCACGCCCTTGCCGACGACGTTGAGGTTGTCGTCGCGCTCGTCGGCGAAGAGGTCCTTGCGCATCTCCATCGCTGCCATGGCGACCTCCCTCAGGCTCGGCGTGCGCCGGGCGCGTTCGCCGCGGCGAGGATGGCGGCGATGATCGGCTCGTAGCCGGTGCAGCGGCAGATATTGCCGCTGATTGCCTCGACGACCTCCTCGCGGCTCGGCTGCGGGTTCTTCGCCAGCAGCGCCCGCGCCGCGGTCAGCATGCCCGGCGTGCAGAAGCCGCACTGCGCGGCGAAATGGTCCATGAAGGCATCCTGCAGCGGGTGCAGGTTCGGGCCATCGGCCATGCCGGACGTCGTCTCGATCTGGCGGCCCTCGCAGGACACTGCGAGCGTCAGGCAGGCGAGCTGCGGCTCGCCATCGACCAGCACGGTGCAGACGCCGCAAGTGCCCTGGCCGCAGCCGTACTTGGGACCGAAATCGCCGAGGCCGCGCCGCAGCGTGTCGAGCAGATTGCTCGCGGGGTCGACGAAAGTGGCGCGGTCGCTGCCGTTGAGCCGGAACTGGAGCGGGAGCTTGGCCATCGGCGCCTCCTCAGCGCGGCTCGCCGGCAAGGAGCCGGCCGAGATGGATGGGGAGGATCTCGCGCCGATACCACTCGCTGGCGATCGCATCGGTCGCCGGGCGGCAGCCTTCGAGCGCCGCCTGCTTCGCCAGCTGGATCGCGCTCTGGTCGAGCGGCTTGCCGTCCAGTGCCCGTTCGACGCCGCGAGCCCGGATCGGTGTCGGCGCCATCGCGCCATAGGCGACCCGCGCCTGCGCGACACGGCCGCCCGAGAGCGGCAGATGCGCCGCGATCGAAAGCAGCGAGATGCCCTTCGGCTTGACCCTGCTGATCTTGCGGAACAGGAACTCGGCCGGATTCTGCGGCCGGGCGAACTGCACCGCCGTCACCAGCCCCTGGCCGCCGCGCTCGCGGGCGCTGAGGAAATCCTCCAGCGGCACCGCCCGGCCCGAGCCATAGCCGGATTGCTGCACCACCTGCGCATCGAGCGCCAGCAGCGCCACGGTGAAATCGCCATAGGGCGCGCCGGCAAAGAGGTTGCCGCCGATCGTCGCCATTGTCCTGACCGCCGGCCCGCCGATGGCGCGCGCCGCTGCGTGCAGGAAGGCGAGCTCGCGATTGGCCAGCACCATCGCCATGGTCACGCCGGCGCCGAGCTCGACGCGGGCGCCGCCGGCACTCATCTGCCGGAAGGCCGGATCGGTGACGCGCACCAGCGTGCCGTCGGTCAAACGGCCCTCGTTGACATCGCGCATCACCAGCGTGCCGCCGCCGATCAACAGAGCCTGGCGGTCGCCGGAGAGGATGCCGGCGGCTTCCGAGAGGCTGGTGCAGGTTCGCAGATCGAGCATGTCAGGCCTCCTCGCCGACGATCGCCGGCAGGCGGCGTACCGCCTCGATGCCGTTGGTGTAGACCTCGTCGCCGACCAGCTGCGCGAGTTCGGCCTCGCGTCCGGGCGGCGTGGTGAAGCGGCTTTCCCAGTGCCAGAAGCTGCGATTGCCGTCGGTCACCGGCAGCAAACGGACATGGGCGACGTAGTTGAACAGCGGGATCGGTGTATCGAGCAGGCAGTAGCTGAAGGTCATCTCGAGATCGGAGAGCGTCAGCAGCTGCTCGCGTAATTCGCTGCCGTCGCGCAGCTGGAAGCGCCGGATGCAGCCGACCCGGTCCGGCGGATAGGCGCGCTCGATCTCGCTCCTCGCCACGATCGGGTGCCAGCGGTCATGTCCGTTGAAGTCGCGCAGGACCGACCAGAGCCGGTCCACCGGCGCATCGATGATCGTGCTGCGGACCACATGGGGCATGGCTATCCCCCGAAGGCGCGCTTGAGGGCGTCGAAGCCGCCCTGGAAGACATTGGTGCCGATGCCGGCGACGAGCTCGGCCTCCTTGTCGGGCGCGCAGTCGAAATCGGCCGACCACTCGATGAAGGTGCGCTCCTGGTCGGTGATCGGCGTCAGCCTGAGCGTCGCGACGTAGTTGGTCAGCGGCATCGGCGAGTCCAGGATCGAATAGGTGCAGAACATGTCGTAGTCGGAGAGGCCGAGCAGCTGCTCGCGCAAACGGTCGCCGCTACGCAGCGAGAAGGCGCGGATGCAGCCGACCTTGTCGGCGGGCTCGCCATTCTCGATCCGGCTCTCGGCGATGCGAGGATGCCAGTTCGGCAGGCCGTTGAAGTCGCGCACGCGGGCCCAGACCTTGGCGGCCGGGGCGGCGATGACGCTGGAAACGTAGACGCGGGCCATGCTCTCGTCCTCACGCCTTCTCGGCCGGGCCGGATTCGCCGCCGGTGCCGCCGGTCCCGCCTTTCGGCTTGGCCGGCTGCGCTTCCTTGGCGACGCGCTGCATGTCTGAGGCCTCGCGCATCAGCCCTCCCATCTTGGCGAGGTTGCCGCCCTCGATGCCGATCTCCTTCAGCACCTGGTCGATCATCGGCGCCTGCACCCGGTAGCGCAGGGCCGACTCGATGACCTCGTCGGTGGGCGAGCGTGCCGCGCCGCCTGTGCCACTCGCTCCCGCCCCGCCTGCAAGTCCGTCGACATGGAGGATGCGGATGCCTTCGATCTTCTCCATCGGCTTGACACTCTCGCGCACGATGCCCTCGATCTTGTCGAGCAGGCGGCGACGGAACAGCCCGTAGCGGGCTCCGTCGCTGAGCACGTTCTCGGCCTCGTAGAGCAGCTTCTGCGCCTCGGCCTCGACGGCGCGGCGAACCTTCTCGGCCTCGGCTGCGATGCGGGCCTCCTCGGCCGCCTTCTCGGCGAGCAGGACCTCGACGGTCTTGCGCCGCCTGGCGCTCTCGCTTTCGCGGACGGTCTTGACCTTCTCCTCGGCCTCGACGGCCTTGGCACGGGCGATCTCGGCATTGGCCTGCGCCGCCGATTCCTCCAGCGACTTGGCATAGAGCGCGATCGCCTTGTCCATGCTGGCGGATTCGACCTCGCGCTCGCGCTCGATCTCGAGCTTGCGCAGTTCGCGCTGGCGGCCGACGCGGGCCTCGTCGAGGCCGCGATCGGAAGAGATGCGGGCCCGCTCGATCTCCTCGTTTGAGACGATCTGCGCCTCCTGCAGCGCCTGATTGCGGGCGATCTCCAACTGCTCCAGCGCGCGGCGGCGCTCGATCCGGACCGCTTCCAGCGCCTGCTCGCGAGCGATGTCGACGGTCTCGACCTGCTGGCGGGCGGTGATCTCGGCCTGGCGCAACGCCTTGTCAGCGTCGGTGCGCTCGACCTTCTTCGCGGCGAGCACGATGGCGCGCTCCTCCTCGGCCACCTCGACCGCCTTCTTCTGGGCGATCTGCAGCATCTCGCGGGTCTTGCTGGAGTCGATCCGCTCCTTTTCCAGCCCGAGCTCGGTGGCGATGCGCTGGCGCTCGACCGCGTCGCGGCGCTTCAGCTCGGCGGCGTCGAGATCGGCATCGCGCTTGATCTCGAGCTCCTTGGTCGAAAGCTCGGCGGCGATGCGCTCGGCGGCGACGACCTTTTCCTGCGCGATGCGGGCGGCTTCGGTGGCCTCGCGTGCCGAAATCTCGGCGGCGTCGACCGTCTCGGTGCGGCCGATCTCCAGGAGCCGCTTGCGCTGCTCCAGCGCGATCCGGTCGGCGGTGATCACGTCTTCCTGGGCGATGCGGGCCTTCTCGACCGCTTCGCGCGCCGCAATCTCGGCCTCGTCGAGCGCCTTGTTGCGGGCGATCTGGAGGGAGCGGACGCGCTCCTCCTGGACGATGCGGGCGGACTCGACGGCTTCGCGCGCCGCGATGTCCTCCTGGTCGAGCGTGCGAGTGCGCTCGATCTCGCGATTGCGGACCTCCTGCTCGCGGGCGATGCGCTCGGCATTGACCGCGCTCTCCTGCAGGATGCGCGCCTTCTCGGTCGCCTCTCTGGCCTCGATCTCGGCGGCCTCCAGCACCCGTGTGCGCTCGATCTCCTTCTGGCGGATCTCACGCTCGGAGGCGATGCGGGCGGCATTGATCGTCTGCTCGTTGGCGATGCGCGCCTTCTCGACCTGCTCGCGCGCGGCGATCTCGGCTTCCTCGACGGCGCGGGTGCGGGCGATCTCCTGCTGGCGGATCTCCTTCTCCGAGGCGATGCGCGCCTCGCTGATGGCGCGCTCATTGGCGATGCGCGACTTCTCGATCTCCTCGCGCGAGGTGATCTGTGCCTGCTCGGCTTCGGTGTCGCGGACGGCGCGCTCGCGGGCGACCTCGGCGCGCTGCATGGCGCGCTTGATCTCGATCTCGCGCTGCTGCTCCAGCCGCGCCGCCTCACTCTCGCGCTCGATGTCGAGCGCCTGGCGTTCGGCTTCGAGATTGCGGGTGCGGATGCGGATCATCGAGTCCTGCTCGATGTCGTTGCGCAGCTTCCGCTTGTCCTCGATCTCCTCGATGATCCGGGTCAGACCAGCGGCGTCGAAGCGGTTGGACGGGTTGAAATATTGCAGGTCGGTCTGGTCGAGATCGGTGAGCGCGACCGATTCCAGCACGAGCCCGTTCTGGTCGAGCGCCTCGGCGGCGGCGTCCTTGACGCGCTGGACGTAGGAACCGCGCTGCTCGTGCATCTCCTCCATCGTCATCTCGGAGGCGACGGTGCGCAGCGCCGAGATGAACTTGCCGGAGAGCAGCGCATTGAGCTGGTCCGGCTGCAAGGTGCGTCGGCCGAGCGTGGCGGCGGCGACCGAGACCGACTGCCGCTCCGGCTTCACCCGGACATAGAACTCGGCGTCGATGTCGACGCGCATGCGGTCGCGGGTGATCAGCGCATCGTTGTTCGCCCGCGTCACCGCAAGCTGCAGCACGTTCATGTTGACCGGCGTGACGTCGTGGATGATCGGCAGCACGAAGGCGCCGCCATTGATCACCACCTTTTCACCGAACAGGCCGGTGCGGACGAAGGAGACTTCCTTCGATGAGCGGCGATAGAGCCAGTTCACCAGGTAGACGACGATGGCGATGACGATCACCGCCACGATCAGCCAGAGGATCAGCGATCCGATCAGTTGCCCGGTCATGGTGACGTTCTCCCCACCAGCATCGCGTTCGAATCTTGTGTCTCAGCCCTCATCCTGAGGAGCGCCGCAGGCGCGTCTCGAAGGATGCTCCAGCAGGCTCCAGAGACGTCTGGACCATCCTTCGAGACGCCGCTTCGCGGCTCCTCAGGATGAGGGCTGGGATAGGGCCGGCCGCTCATGGCTTCTTACTCCCGCCGGCCTTGCGCACCAGCTTTCCTGTCGCCGCCGAGCGGCTGATCTGCTTGAAGGCGCGCGTCTGGTCGCGGATCGCGACCTCGACCGGCAGGCGCTCCATCGAGGACGCGCCGTAGAAGCCGTGGCAGTTGACTGTGTTCTTCATGATGAAGTCGGCATCGGCAGGCTCGGCGACCGGCCCGCCATGGACGAGGATGATCGCGTCCTTCTTCACCGCGAGCGCAGCCTTGGCCCAGCTCTCGACCAGCGCCGGGCAGTCCTTCAGCTTGAGCGCCGTCTCGGCGCCGATCGAGCCGCCGGTGGTCAATCCGAGATGGCAGACGATGATGTCGGCGCCGGCCTTGGCCATGGCGCGGGCATCGTCCTCGCAGAAGACGTAAGGCGTGGTCAGCAGGCCCTTGGCGTTCGCCAGCGCGATCATCTCGACCTCGAGGCCGTAGCCCATGCCGGTCTCTTCGAGATTGGCCCGGAAGATGCCGTCGATCAGCCCGACCGTGGGGAAGTTCTGTACGCCGGAAAAGCCGATGCGCTGGACCTCATCCAGGAAGACGTCCATGCGCCGGAACGGGTCGGTGCCGCAGACGCCGGCGATCACCGGGGTATTCTGCACCACCGGTAGCACCTCGGCCGCCATCTCCATGACGATCGCGTTGGCATCGCCATAGGGCATCAGACCGGAGAGCGAGCCGCGCCCGGCCATGCGGTAGCGGCCGGAATTGTAGATCACGATGAGGTCGATCCCGCCGGCCTCTTCGCACTTGGCGGAGAGGCCAGTACCGGCGCCGCCGCCGACGATCGGCTCGCCTTTGGCGATCATCGCCCGGAAGCGCTTCAGCAGGGCCTTCTTGTCGAAACGCGTCATGACCTGCCTCCGCCCGCCCGTTCGCGACGCCGGCCGGCATGCAGCGTGCGGAACTGCTGCACCAAAGCGGAAGCGAAGGCGGGATCGTTGATGTGGAGCGGCAGGCGGATCAGCTGCCGGTTGGGGCCGGTGCGCACGGTCTGCTCCAGCGCCTGGAACAGCGCCGCATCGGCGGCTGGGTCATGGAAGGCCTGGCCGGGCGCATCGAGGGCGGAGACGCCGAGCTCGGGGATCAGGAAGCGGACCGGCCCTTCCATCTGGTTCAGCCGCTCGCCGATCCAGCGGCCCATCCGGGCATTCTCTTCCGCCGTGGTCCGCATCAGCGTGATCTGCGGATTGTGCGGATAGAGCAGGCGGCCGCGATAGCGCTCCGGCACCGTCTCGGGCGCGAAGAAGTTGACCATGTCGAGCGCGCCGACCGAGCCGACATAGGGAATGCGGGTGCGGATGATCGCGCCGAAGCGGTCCTCCGTCGCCGGCAGGAAGCCGCCCATCAGCAGGTCGCAGATCTCGGTGGTGGAGACGTCGATCACAGCGCCGACCAGGCCGGACTCGACCAGTTTCTCCATCGAGCGCCCGCCGGTCCCGGTGGCGTGGAAGACGAGCGGCTCCCAGTCGTCGGCGAGGAGCCTGGAGACCTGCTGCACGCAAGGCGTGGTGACGCCGAACATGGTGAGCCCGACCAGCGGCTTCTCGGCCTCGCGACGGCGCGAAGGCTCAGGCTTCAGCTCGGCGAGACGAGCCTTGGCCATGGCGGCGATGGCATGCGCGCCATTGCCGAGCACGAGGCGGGAGACGCGGTTGACGCCCTGCACATCGGTGACGGCGTGCAGCATGGCGATGTCGGTGGCGCCGACATAGGCGCGGACATCGCCGGAGGCCATGGTCGAGATCATCAGCTTGGGCAGGCCGACCGGCAGGGCCTGCATCGCCGGCGTCACCATCGCGGTCGCGCCCGAGCCGCCGGCCGAGATGATGCCGAGCAGGCCCTGCTGGCGCGGCAGCCAGGCCTTGAAGGCCTCGGTCATCGCCGCCACCGCCGTGCCGCGATCGCCGGAGGAAATGCCGGCCGAGCCTTTCGGCGAGGCGAGCGCGATCTCCTGCGGTGTGACGTCGCCGCCGGCGCTGCGGCCCGAGGTCGAGAGGTCGACGAGACGGGTGCGCAAGCCTTCCGCCCGGATCAGGTCGCGGATGAAGCGCAGCTCCTCGCCCTTGGTATCGAGCGTGCCGGCAATCACGACGTAAGGTTCGCTACTTGCCGCCGCTGCGAGCGGCCGGATCGCCCCGACCGGCTGGCCATCGCGCGTCGCCAAGGTCGGGCGCGAGATGGTGCGAGCCTGCGCCTCGATCCGCGCCGCCGGTGCGGGCTGCGACCAGCGATTGGGGATGACTGGGTTCGAGATATAGACGCGCGTCGGTCCTGCCGGCACCGGAGCGGCAGGCCGCAAGGTTCCGGCTGCCGGGGCCGCGTCCGCCGCCGCATCGGTCTCGTCATGGCCGTGGCGGCCGACGCCGAGCAGGCGTTGCTGCAGGTCGCGGTCGCCGGCCAAAGTCGCCGAGGCGATGATGCGGTTGATCCGGCCGTTGACCATGATCGCGACCGGATCGGACATCTGCGTGGCGACGCCGATGTTCTGCTCGATCACCAGGATCGCGACGTCGCCCTGCTCGGCGAGGCGGACCAGCATCTCCTCGACATGGGCGACGATGACCGGCGCCAGCCCCTCGGTCGGCTCGTCCATGACAAGAAGGCGGGGATTGAGCAGCAGCGCCCGGCTGATCGCCAGCATCTGCTGCTCGCCGCCGGAGAGCTGGCCGCCGCCATTGTTGCGGCGCTCGGCCAGGCGCGGGAAGACCTCGTAGATGCGCTCCGGAGTCCAGGCGCCGCGCTTGCCGCGCTGCATCAGCCGCAAATGCTCGTCGACGGTCAGCGAGCGCCAGAGCCGGCGGCCTTGCGGGACATAGCCGATGCCGAGCCGTGCCACCTCGGCCGGCGAGCGGCCGGCGATCTCCTCGCCGAAGAAGCGGATCGAGCCCGAAGCGATCGGCACCAGCCCCATGATCGCCTTGCACATGGTGGTCTTGCCCATGCCGTTGCGACCGACGACGGAGAGGACGCCGTGCTGCAGCGTGAGGTCGACGCCCTGGACGGCATGCGAGCGGCCATAGAAGACGTTGAGGCCGGCGATCTGCAGGATCGGGACGCCGGGAGCGGGCGGGGCTTTCAGGCGCTCAGCCATGGCCGCCCCCGAGATAGAGCTCCTGCACCTCCGGATCGGATTCGATCTCGTCCGGCCGTCCTTCCTTGAAGATGCGGCCGTTGTGCATCATCGTCACGCTCTCGACGACGCGCAGCGCCACGTCCATGTCGTGCTCGATGATGATGTAGCCGATATGGGCCGGCAGCGAGGTCAGGATCTGGACGAGGTCGGCCCGTTCGGTCGGCGACAGGCCCGCCGCCGGCTCGTCGAACAGGATGAAGCGCGGCGCTCCTGACAGGGCGAGCGCGATCTCGAGCTGGCGCTGCTGGCCATAGGCGAGCTCTCCCACCAGCCGGTTCTTGACCGCGCCGAGATGGACGGCGTCGACCAGGCTCTCGGCGGCGTGCTGGAGCGTGTCGTCGCGGCGCGGCCGCCGCAGCGAGAAGCGGTTCCGCGAGACGCCGCGGCAGGCGAGGTAGACATTGTCGATCACCGTCAGCCCGGTGAAGAGCGAGGAGATCTGGTAGGTGCGCCTGAGGCCGCGGCGGATGCGCTCATGCGGCGGGAAGGTCGTCACATCCTCGCCGAAGAAGCGGATGACGCCGGAGCTAGGCGAAAAATCGCCGGTGACGCAGTTGAACAGCGTGGTCTTGCCGGCACCGTTCGAGCCTAGAACGGCGCGCCGCTCGCCGGGGCGGACCGAGAGCGTGACATCGGACAGGGCCGCCAGCGCCCCGAACAGGCGCGAGACGCCACGCAGTTCCAGCGCATTGGCCGAGCCGGCACTGCTCAATCGTTCCTGGCTCGGCACGGCGCTCATGGCGCGCCTCCGCCGGTCCGCATCTGCGCGTCCTGCGCCTCGCGGCTTTTGCGATAGCGCTCGCGCAGGCGCTGCCAGATGCCGATCAGCCCGTCCGGCGAGAACAGCACGATGACGAGGAAGCCGAAGCCGATCAGCAATTGATAGCGCTTGCCTTCCAGCCCGACCCAGTCGAGCAGATCGAGCGCGAAGGTGCGCAGCAGCACATAGACCAGCGCGCCGATGAAGGGGCCGATCGGGCGGCTGAGGCCGCCGACCACCGCGATGATGAGCATGTCGACCACCGGGCCGACGCCGCCCGTGCCCGGCGAGACTTGGCGCTGGTACCAGACCAGCAGCACACCGGCGAAGGCGGCGATCACCGCGGCGAAGGCGTAGGCCGCGATGCGATGGGCGACGACGTCGAAGCCGAGCGCCGCCATGCGCCGAGGATTGTCGCGCGTGCCCTGCAGGGCAAGGCCGAAGGGTGCGCGTGAGACATAGACGACCACCGCATAGGCCAAGGCGGCGAAGCCGAGCGTCAGGTAATAGAACGGCACGGTGCCGCCCCAGTCGATGCCGAGGAAGACCGGCGGCATGACGCCGTTGAAGCCGCTGAAGCCGTTGAAAATCGTGTAGTTCTGCAGCGTCAGGTAGTAGAAGGCCGAGCCGATCGCGAGCGTGATCATGATCGTGTAGATGCCCTCGGTCCTGACCGAGAGGGCGCCGCCCAGCGTGCCGAACAGAGTGGCGAGCAGGATCGCGACCGGCACCGCCGTCCACCACGGCCATTTCAGGCTGATCTGGGTGATGGCGCTGTCGCCGAGGATCGCGACGAGATAGGCGGCGAAGGCCGCGACGGTCATCTGGATCAGGCTGACGATGCCGCCATAGCCGGCCAGAAACATCAGGCTGAGCGCGATCATGCCGAGGATCATCGCGTAGGCGAGAATCTGGACGAGCCAGAATGGGCTCGCGATCAGCGGCATCACCAGGAGCAGCGCCGCGACGATCCAGAAGGCCGTACCCTGCCGGGCGATCACCTCGGCGAGCCCCTCGCGGGGGCGCGGAGTTGCGATCGCGAGGCGGGGTTCGGCGAGCGCCATCTCAGCGCCTCACCGCCGCCAGGCCCTGCGGCCGGATCGCCAGCACCACGACCATGATGACGAAGGTCAGCATCACCGCATAGGTCGGCATGTAGACCGAGCCGAACTGTTCGGCGAGGCCGACGATCAGCGCGCCCATCGCCGCACCAGGGATCGAGCCCATGCCGCCGACGATGACGACGACGAGTGATGACAAGAGGATCTTGGTATCCTCGCCGGGCTGCAGCGACTGGAACGTGCCGCCAACGACGCCGGCAAGACCGGCGAGCCCGGCTCCGAAGGCGAAGACCATGATGAAGACGAGCTGCACGCGCACGCCGGTCGCCGAGAGCATGTCGCGGTCATCGACGCCGGCGCGGACCAGCATGCCGATGCGCGTGCGGTTGAGCGCCAGCCACATCGCGACACCGAGGATGATCGCGCCGATCAGGATGGCGATGCGGACGAGCGGATACATCATCATCACCGCCTCGCCATTGCTGCGCAGCGCAACGACGAAGGGCAGCTGGATCGGCCCGGAGAGCCAGTCGGGCGTCGTCACCTGGAAAGTGTCGCCGCCATAGTTCCAGAGCAGCAGGTCGGCGACGATGATGGAGAGGCCGATCGTCACCAGCGTCTGGCGCAGATCCTGCCCCTCCATCCAGCGGAAGAGCAGCACCTGCATCAGCATGCCGGCGAAGGCGACGATCACGAAGGCGCCGATCAGCGCGGCGAACCAGGAGCCGGTCAGGTTTCCGATGCTGTAGCCGACATAACCGCCGAACAGATAAAGCGAGCCATGCGCGAGGTTGACGTTGCGCATCAGGCCGAAGATCAGCGTGAAGCCGCTGGCGACGAGGAAGTAGAGCCCGCCGAGCGTGATGCCGTTGAACAGCGCGCTCAGGAAGACGCGCTTTCTGCCGAAGGTCAGCTCCATCCACGGCGTCCAGACTGCGAAGATCAGGAAGGCGAGGAGGGCGACCGCGATCAGGATCACCAGCGACCAGATCGGGCGGCGGCCGATGAAGTCAGACATGGCTCGCCTGCGCTTGCGGGATGCCGACGGTGCGCAGCACCCGGCGATAGTCGCGCGGCGCCATGCCGACATGAGCGGTGAAGAAGCGGGTGAACACGCTCTGGCCGGAAAAGCCAAGGCGGTGGCTGATGCTGGTCACCGGGTCGCTCGACAGCACGATCCTCTCGAGTGCCGCGTCGATTCGGGCGGTATTGGCGAAGACCGTCGGGGTGACGCCGACCTGTTGCCGAAAGAGCTTGAAGAAATGGGCCCGCGATAGCCCGGCCTCGCGCGCGATCTGGGCGAGCGCGCCTTCGGACGAGGTATGCTGCTCCAGCAAACGGCAGGCGCGCAGCACCCGCCGATCGAGGGCACCTGCCGAGGCGTCGTGTAGCAGCGAAGAGACGAGCTCGGGTCCGATGGGCTCGCTGGAAGCCTGCGCCAGCGCCATCAGCACCGGGGCGAGGTTGAGCTCGCGATGCTGCGACAGCAGCATCTCGACCGCCTGATCGCGCCAAGCGGCGAGCTCGCGGGTCACGACCAACTCGGATGACGGGAAGACCAGCGAACCGGCCGACGGCATGGCCTGCGCCGCCAGCCATTCCGGCTTGAGATAGATGACGAGGAACAGGCCGAAGGCGCCTGGCTGTTCCGGCTGGAAATTATGCGGTTCCCAGGGATTGACCGCAACGCCCATGAAGGGATCGACCCGGACCGTGCGGTCATTGACGGTCACGAGGCCGCGCGACCCGTCGAGGAAGAAGATCAGGTGAGCCTCGCGATGGGCATGCACCACCATTGGGCGATCGAGGTCGTAGATCGACACCCGTCCGAACGGACCGTGGCAGACCGCGACTGCGCGACTCATGGCTCCTCGCGTAGCAAGGCCCGGTGAGCCCAAGGCTGCCTCATCAGGTGAGCCTTCGCCCAACGCCGCACCCAGGATGCGCGCGACGTCATTGACCGGAGCGGGACGGCAGGCTGGAAAGGGCGCAATCGCTGCAGCGCCCTTTCCAGGGAGTCAGTCGATCGAGACGACTAGGGCTTGCATTCCGGATTGGTCCGGGACGGCAGCCCCACGGCCTTGAAGGCTTCCGCAGACAGGCCCATCGTCTTCGAGACATTCGGGACGGTGCGGACGAACTTGTTGGTCAGTTCGCCGTTCGGCGCCTCTACGACCTCGGTGATGAAGGTCGTCGCGATCGCCTGCCGGTCGTCGTCGAGCTTGATCGGCCCGTTGGGAGCATCGAGCTCGACCTTGGCCAGTTCCGCCCGGAACTTGGCGCCGCCGTCGGACAGGTCGGCATTGACCTTTTCCAGGCCAGTCGCCATGCCGCTGAAGGCGTTGTAGTAGTTGGTCGCGAACAGCGAGGGGCTGGCGAAGCGCTTGTCCGCCGGGAATGCGTCCTGATAGGCCTTGACCCAGGCCTTCCATTTCGGGTCGTCCCAGGCATCGGCGACGCCACCCGAGGAGGGCGTGCCGACGAGGAGCTTCTTGGCCGCACCGCGGGAGGAGAGCACGGTCTGGTCGACCATGATCGAGCCGCCGACGAACTTCGCCTTGCCGCCGGTCTGGCCGTACTGGTTGAGGAAGTTGACGGAGTCGCCGCCACCGAGGCCGAGGAAGACGGCGTCGACGTCATCGGGGATATTAGCGATGACCGAGCCGAAATCCTTGGTTCCGAGCGGCACCCATTGACGCTGGACGATCTGGCCGCCGGCCTTGCAGTAGCCGAGGGCGAAGCCGAAGACCTGCGTATAGGGGAAGGAGTAGTCCTCGCCGATCACCGCGAGTTTCTTGTAGCCCTTGTCCTTGAAGACATACTCGCCGAGGCCGGCCATCCACATCGCGCCGTTGCTGTTGAAGCGGAAATAGTTCGGCGACGGGTTGACATAAGTCGTCTCGAGCGCGCCCGAAGAGGCGTCGACGACGGTGACGTTTGGCACTGTCTTCGAGTAATCGCGCATCGCGATGCCCTCGGACCCCGAGAGCGGGCCGAGGATGAGCTGGACCTTGTCCTGCTCGACCAGCTTGCGCGCCGCCCGCAGCGCCGAATCCGGGCTGGCGTCGGTCGCGGCGATGATGAACTCGACCTCGCGGCCGGCAATCTTGCCGCCGCGCTGCTTCAGCGCGATCTGGGCGCCGCGCACGCCGTCCTCGCCGCCCGAGGTCAGCGCGCCCGAAAGCGTCGCCAGCACGCCGATCTTGAGTTTTTCCTGAGCCTGGCCGGTGCTTCCAGCCGCAATCAAAGCGCACGCCGCAACGGCGGCCATCAGTGCCTTCCGCATCGCATTCACCTCCCTGCGTGGCCGGCCGCGCCGAAGGTTTCCAACGGCGGAGCCGATGGCGGATTTTTCATTCCGCTCTAAATCTAGGCTAGCACAGGCCGATCTACTGCCAAGGTCGCAGATATTGCCGAGGGTCTGCTTTTTGCTGCCCTTGGAACCTGGCCCTGCGCGGGGCGAGAAGGCCGCGGATGCTCTTGTGGGTGTCGAACTGCATATGCAGTGCCCGACCGAACGCTCCCGGACGCTGCCGCCGGAGCGGTTGCAGCCGTGACGGAGGGCATCTTGGCCACACCGCGACCCCGGGCCTGTGCCACGGAGACCTGAGGCGGTTGATCTTGGCGGCGCGCGCCATGCTGCGGCGGTCGACATGGCCTTTTTTCTCCAGCCCCGTCTCATGCGGGGCTGGATCGATCAGGGCGGAAGCATTGCCGTCTAGGTCAGCCGAGCTTCAGAGCTTCCAACGCCGGCAGGTTGGGCAGCCCCAGACTTGCCGCCACGGCTGCGTTTGTGATTTGGCCGCGGTACACGTTGAGGCCCGCAGCGAGATGTGGATCCTTCCGGAGGGCGTCCAGGCCGTGTTTTGCGAGCTCGAGCCCGTACGGCAAGGTGGCGTTGTTCAGCGCGTAGCTCGAGGTCAGCGGCACCGAGCCAGGCATGTTGGCGACGCAATAGTGGATGACGCCGTCGATCTCATAGGTCGGATCGGCATGGGTCGTCGCCCGCGACGTCTCGAAGCAGCCGCCCTGGTCGATCGCGACGTCGACGAGAACCGCACCGCGCTTCATCCGCGACAGCTGCGAGCGACTGACGAGCCGCGGCGCTGCCGCTCCCGGGATTAGCACCGCGCCGATCACGACATCGGCTGCGACGACTTCCTCCTCGATCGCGTGAAGTGTTGAAAAACGCGTGCGCACGCGGCCCTCGAACAATTCGTCCAGCTGTCGCAGGCGCGGCAGCGAGCGATCGATCACGACCACATCGGCGCCGAGCCCGGCCGCCATACGGGCGGCGTGGGTGCCGACGACGCCTCCGCCGATCACCACGATCCGCGCCGGCGGCACGCCCGGAACACCGCCGATCAGCATGCCGCGCCCCCCGGAGTGGCGCTTGAGGGCGACGCCCGCGGCCTCGACTGCGAGCCGCCCGGCAACTTCGCTCATCGGCGCCAGCAGCGGCAATCCGCCGAAGCGATCCGTGACCGTCTCGTAGGCGATGGCGGTGACGCCCGATGCGATCAGGCCCTTGGTCTGAGCCGGGTCCGGCGCGAGATGCAGATAGGTGAAGAGAATCTGGCCTGCGCGCAGTTGCTCCCACTCCGCGGGCTGCGGTTCCTTGACCTTGATGACCATCTCGGCATTGGCGAAGATCTGGGCGGCGTCGGCAGCGAGGCGCGCACCTGCCGCTTCATAGGCCGCATCCGGCGCGGCGATGCCGTTGCCTGCTCCGGCTTCCACCAGCACGTCGTGGCCGGCCGCGACATATTCCCGGACGGCTTCCGGAGTGAGCCCGACGCGATATTCGTGAACCTTGATTTCCTTGGGTACGCCGATGAGCATCGTTTCCTCCGGATTGTCTTATGATCGAATGTTCTGGTTCCGATTCAGGCTCGCGCCCCCGCGGCGCGTCAACCCGCACTATCTCCGCGGGGGGGTACGAGCGGGATGTTCCGCGCAGCGGCCGCGACGGCCTCCCGCTGGTGTGCTATCAGCCGTTGCGCCGACTGGCGCCGCAGATTGGCGAGGAACGGGTCACGGACCGTGCTGCTGAGGCCGGAGAGCGCCTCCATGATCGCAAGGCCGGCGAAGGGCACGGCGAGCGCGCTGTAGCCGCCCTCGTGGCACAGGACCAGGCGGTCTGAGCAAAGCAGGTTGGCGGCCGTAATCAGCATCTGCGTGAGGGCGCGATAACTGTCCGAGTGCAGGTTCATACGGCCATAGCTGTCATTGGCGAGGGCATCGAGCCCGGACGCCACGATGATCAGGTCAGGCTCATATCGCCGCAGGGCCGGAACCACGACCTGCTCGAATGCCTCCATATAGGCGCCGTGCCCGCAGCCCGGCGGCAGCGGCACGTTCAGCGTCGTGCCGACAGCACCGGTCCCGCCGACCTCCGCGACGGTCCCTCCGGGACTGTTCAGCAACTCGTCCTGATGCAGCGAAATCGCCAGGACCTGCGGGTCGTCCCAGAAAACGGCCTGGAGCCCGTCGCCCCAATGCACATCCCAGTCGACGATCGCGACGCGGGAGAGGCCGCGGACCATGACGGCATGCCGGGCCGCGATCGCGACATTGTTGAAGATGCAGTAACCGCGCGCGACATCCTGTTTGGCATGGTGACCCGCCGGACGCACCAGCGCATAGGCGTTGCGGACGCGACCGTCGAGCACCGCATCGACAGTCGCGATGGCGGCGCCTGCTGCCAGCTTCGCGATCTGCAAGACTTACGACGGACATTCGCAGGTCGTCCGCGATCTCAATCTCTGCGTGGAGCGCGGTGAGTTTCTGACGCTGCTCGGTCCTTCCGGCTCGGGCAAGACCACATCCCTGATGATGCTCGCCGGCTTCGAGGTGCCGACCAGCGGCGAGATCTATCTCGAGAACAAGGTGTTCTCCAGCCTGCCGCCGCATCGCCGCGAGATCGGCATGGTCTTTCAGAACTATGCCCTGTTTCCGCATATGAGCGTTGGCGAAAACATCGCCTTTCCGCTCCAGGCCCGGCGGCTAGACCGACAGGCGATTGCCACACGCGTCCGCCGTGCCCTCGAGATGGTACAGCTGCCGGGCGTGATTGACCGCAAGCCCGCGGAACTCTCGGGCGGCCAGCAACAGCGTGTGGCCCTGGCGCGCGCGCTCGTCTACGAACCCGCTATCGTGCTGATGGATGAGCCGCTCGGCGCTCTGGATCGCCAACTGCGCGAAGGCATGCAGATGGAGATCAAAAACCTCCATCAGCGCATCGGCGTGACGATGATCTACGTCACCCATGATCAGCAGGAAGCTCTGACGATGTCTGACCGCATCGCCGTTTTCAACGGCGGGGCGGTTGAGCAGTTGGCGGCGCCGAAGGCGCTGTACGATACGCCAGCCAACGCATTCGTCGCGAATTTCGTGGGCGACAACAATCTGCTGCGCGGGCGTCTCACGAGGCGGATCGGCGATCAGGCAGAGGTCGAGCTGCCGGGCATCGGCGCAGTCCGGGCGCGGCTCGGCGATGCGGGAGAAGGACAGCCGGCCGTGTTGGCGATCCGGCCCGAGAAGATCGCCCTAGCCGCGGCTGGCGACCATGCGGTCGGCGAGATCGGTTGGTTCGTCGGAACCATCATCGAAAGCATTTATCTCGGGGATCAGATCAGGCTGACAATTGAGCTGCCGGACAAGCAGACCATGAACGTGAAGACGGGAGCGACCCAGCGTCATAAGGCAGGGGATCTGGTCAGCGTGGGCTGGGCCGCGGAAGATGGGATAGCCTTTGCGGCCTAGGCGCTGAGGCTGGATCGAAGCTGGGCCATCCTGTGGGAGCTCGCGACAGCCTGACGAGCGCGTAATGCACTTGCGATGACGCTGGCGCGAAGGCGAGTGCTGCTGTCGCTGCAGCCGCGATGGGCCTCTCAGAGGTCGACGAGAACCCAGAGAACTACGGCGTTCGTCGGGCCCTTCGACGTCCAGGTGTGCTCGGTGGTCGCGTCGTAATAGACCGAGTCGCCCTTGTTCAGCTCGAGCGGCTCATAGAGCCGGCTGTGCACGACGAGCGTGCCTTCCAGCACCGTCACGAAGATCTCCGCCTCGGATTTCGCCCACGCCGCGTATTCGTCGGGCGAGCGCGCCGTCACCGTCGTCAGGATCGGGGTCGCGCGCTTGCTCTTGAGATCGGCGCAGAGCAGCACGTTGTTGCAGGTTCCGGTGGTGTGCTTGCTGCCGCTGCCGGCCCGGCTGATGCTGCGGCGCCCGGCAAAGCTCACCGGTGCGACGTCCTCTTCTGCCGAGAGCAGCGTCACCAGCTCGACCTCCAGCCCGTGCGCGATGCGCTGGATCGTCGAGATCGTCGGCGACAGCTCGTTGCGCTCGATCTTGGAGAAGGCCGAGGCCGACACGCCGGTCATGGCGCTGACGTCCTGAAGCGTCAGGCGGCGGCTCTTGCGCAGCTTGAGCAGGCGCGCGCCGATATCGACCCCGCGAGCCTCGTCGCCATTGCGCTGGGCCTCCGGCGCTTCAGGCGTATCCCCCCGCTCCGCCAATGAGATCTCCGGCATGCGACTTCTCTCCACCAAGGGTCTGGGGTGTCCTTGCTCTGTCATAGTCATGCGCGGCAGGGATGAAAAGGGAGAGGCGGTATCTTCCTGCGCGAAATTTCTTATACGACATTTTTTGTACCTTTGTGTTGACAACAGTGGATTCGTGAAACACGCTTCATTCCAAGGACACGCCGGCAAAGGACCGAGCGCGATTGGCGGGAGACGATGCGCGAAACGGCGCATCGCGGCAGGGATGCTTCGATGACACTGACCCAGGACAAGCTGAGCGGCCTCTACACCGCGATCGTCACGCCGCTTGCGGCGGACGGCGCCGTCGACATCAAGGGCCTGCAGGACCTCGTCCGCTTCCAGCTCCGCTCCGGCGCCGCAGGTATCGTGCCGATCGGCGGCACCGGCGAGTACCCGGCCTTCTCCCGGACCGAGCGCCGCAACATCGTCGCTGCCTGCGTCGAGGCCGCCGACGGCAAGCCGGTCATTCCGGGCGTGCTCTCGACCGGTTTCGAGGACGCGCTGGAGGCCGGGCGTGACTTCGCCGCGGCCGGCGCCGCCGCCGTCATGACCGTGACGCCCTATTACGCGCCGGGGACGCAGGACGGCATGCGCGCCTATTTCCGACGCTATCGCGATGCGCTCGACCTGCCGGTGATGCTCTACCAGATCCCGCGCCGCACCACGGTCTCGGCCTTCGCCGACACTGTTCAGGCGATGGCCGAGGATGGCTCGATCATCGGCATGAAGTATTCGTCCTACGACATGCCGGACTTCATCCGCACGGTGAAATATGCCGGCGACAAGATCGCGGTCCTGTCGGGCGAGGAGCCGCTCTTCGCCACCCATGTCGCGCTCGGCGCCCGCGGTGGCGTGCTCGCCTCGGCCACGATCTATCCGAAGATCTGGATCGAGATCTTCGAGCTCGCCCGCCAGGGCAAGCTCAAGGAGGCGCTGAAGCTGCAGGACAAGATCGATCCCGTCGTCGACTCGATCTATGTCGAGACCAATCCCGGGCCGCTGAAGGAGTACATGGCGCTCGCCGGCATGCCCGTCGGCGGCGTCAGGCTGCCGCTGCTGGGACCGAGCGCCGAGACGATGGCCAAGCTCAGGGTCGCTGCCGAGCAGGCGAAAGCCATCAGCCTCGCCTGAGCGGAGACCGGGCCGTGATCGAGACGCTTCGCAGCATCGTCGGCGAGAAGGGGCTGATCACCGATCCGGCTGAGATGGAGCCGTGGATCACCGATTGGCGCCAGCGTCGGCGCGGCCGGGCACTTGCGGTGGTCCAGCCGGCTTCGACGCAGGAGGTTTCCGCCGTCGTCGCGCTCTGCGCGGCGGAGGGGCAGCCGGTCTTTCCGGTCGGCGGCAATACCGGGCTGTGCTTCGGTGCCGTGCCCGAGAGCGACCGGGAGGACAAGCCCGGGATCGTTCTGTCGCTGCGCCGCATGAACCGCATTCGCACCATCGACCGGGCAGGGGGGATCGCGACGGTCGACGCCGGCGTCGTGCTCGGCGATCTCCATAATGCCGCGATCGAGGCCGGGCGGCAGTTCCCGCTGCATCTCGGCAGCGAGGGCAGCGCCCAGATCGGCGGGCTGATCTCGACCAATGCCGGCGGCACCGGCGTCGTCCGCTATGGCCCGATGCGCGATCTGGTCGCCGGGCTCGAAGTGGTGCTGCCCGACGGGCGGGTGCTCGCGGACCTCGCCGGGCTGCGCAAGGACAATACCGGCTACATGCTGCGCCATCTCTTCATCGGCGCGGAAGGGACCATCGGCATCATCACAGGCGCAGCGCTGAAGCTGCACCCGCAGACGCCGAACACGGCCCATGCCTGGGTCAGTGTCGCCGATCCCGCTGCGGCAGTCGCCCTGCTGGCAGCCCTGCAGGATCGGGCAGGCTCATACATCCAGGCCTTCGAGCTGGTCTCGGCCTCGCAGTTCGAGCTGGTGCGCCGGCATGCCGAACGGGCGCGCTTTCCATTCCCGGAGATTCCGGCCTGGTCGGTCCTGATCGAGCTCGGCAGCGAGGACGCGACCACGGCACTGCCTGGGATTCTCGAAGAGGTCGTCGGCGCAGCGCTGGAGAGCGGCCAGGCTCTCGATGCCGTCGTCGCCACCTCCGAGCAGCAGGCGTCGGAGTTCTGGCACATCCGGCATTCGGTCTCCGAGGCCAACAAGAAGGAAGGCATCGGCATCGTCCTCGACGTGGCCGTGCGTTCGTCGGACGTCGCGCCCTTCATCGCTGCGGCCGACGTTGTCGCGGCCGAGCGCTATCCGCAGGCGGTGACGCAGGTCGTCTGCCATCTCGGCGACGGCAATGTGCACGTGATCCTGATGTTCCAGCGCGATTTCTGGGCCTCGCTGCCGGACGAGGATGCCTTCGCCCTCGAGGTCGAACGCGCGATCCACGACGTCGCCGCCCGTTTCGGCGGCACCTTCAGCGCCGAGCACGGCGTCGGCCGCAAGCTGACGGAGGAGTTGGAGCGCCTCGCCGATCCGCTGCGCTACGAGCTGATGGGCAAGGTCAAGGCGCTGTTCGATCCGCAGAACCTGATGAATCCGGGCGTCCTCCTGGCGCCGAAGACGGCCTGAGTACGACGAGATTGCGCTGCAGCCCTCGGTGAGGGGCTGCAGCTCACGAAAGCCCGCCGGGGAAGCGGGGCCTGCTCACCGACAAGACGAGGTTGCACCTCATGACAAAGGGAGAAAGACCATGACGACGCGCAGGGATTTGGCAGGGCTCATCGGCGCCGGCGCTGTTGCCGCCACCGCTCTCACATTGAACGCCAGCCGGGCGGAAGCGCAGGCCGCGGCCAAGAACACGTTCGACCGCGTCGTCGCCAACAAGAAGCTGCGCCTCGGCGCCGTCACCTCCTCAGCGCCCTGGTTCGTCAAGGACCCGGCCAGCGGCAAATGGGGTGGCCATTTCTACACCATCGGCGCCGCCCTCGCCGCCGACATGGAGGTCGAGCTCGAGCTCGTCGAGACGACCTGGGGCAATGCCGTGCTCGATCTGCAGGCCGACAAGATCGACATCATGTTCGGCCTCAACCCGACGCCGAAGCGCGCCATGGCGGTCGATTTCTCCACCACCGTCTACGACAGCGCCCTGGTGGTGATCGCCAAGTCCGGCTTCGAGCCGAAGAGCTGGGCCGACATGAACAAGCCCGAGGTGAAGATCTCGGTGGACGTCGGCTCGGCGCATGACCAGATCGCCAGCAAGCTCTGCCCCAAGGCGCAGATCACGCGCTTCAAGACCATCAACGAGGCCATGCTGGCGCTGCGCAGTGGCCGCGTCGACGCCCAGTGCATCTTCTGGATGGGCGGCGTGCGCGCGGTGAAGGCCGATCCGGCGCTCGGCAAGGTGATCGTGCCGCAACCCTTCTTCGGCTCGACCTCGAACGCCGCCTTCCGCCGCGAGACGGACAAGACCTGGCGCGATTTCGTCAACACCTGGATCGTCTATGCCCGCGGCCTCGGGCTGGTGCGTGAGGCCGTGATCACCAGCCTCGACCAGGTCGGCGTCACGGCCGAGGACCTGCCGCCCGGCATCACGCTCTAAGCTTTTCTCGGCGTCCCGCGCCCGGTGCGGGACGCCATTTGATCCGCATTCCCGCAGACGGCCTCGCGCGCGGGGCCGCGAGCCGCATGCCAACGGGGTGGGCATGGACTACACTTGGAATTTCGACATCGTCTGGAGCTATCGCTGGATCTTCCTGACCGGCACCGCCGTGACGATCGGCATCACCATCGCGGTGGTGGTGCTTGGGCTGGTCGCGGGTCTCATCGCCGGCATCGCCCAGCTTTCGCGCTCGCCGACACTGCGCTGGCTGTCCTGGGCGTATATCGAGATGTTCCGGCTCACCCCGCTGCTTGTGCTGCTGCTGTGGTTCTACTACGCGCTGCCGATCATGACCGGCATCAAGCTCGACGCGGTGACCGCCTCGGTCGTCACGCTGACCCTCTATGGCGGGTCGTTCTACGCCGAGATCATCCGGGGCGGCATCGTCTCGATCGAGCCCGGCCAGTCGGAGGCCGGGCTGGCGCTGGGCATGACGCCGGCGCGCGTGATGCGCCGCATCGTGCTGCCCCAGGCGATCAAGCGAATGATCCCGCCGCTGATGAACCAGTCGATCATCCAGTTCAAGAACACCTCGCTCGTCTCGGTGCTGGCGGTACCGGACCTGCTCTATCAGGGGCAGGTGGCGGCGATGGACACCTATCGCGCCCTCGAGGTCTATACGGTGATCGCCGCGATCTACGTCGTCGTGCTGCTGCCGCTGACGGCGATCGTCAAACGGGCCGAAAAGCGGCTCGCCCAGAGCAATTGAGGCGATGGCGATGAGCTACAAGATCGAGGTCTCGGGCCTGCGCAAGAGCTTCGGCTCGCTGACGGTGCTGCGCGACATCAACCTCAAGGTCGAATCGGGCCAGGTCGTGGCCCTGATCGGCCCGTCCGGCTCCGGCAAGTCGACCCTGCTGCGCTGCCTCAACCTGCTCGTCATGCCCGAGGGCGGCGCCGTCCGGATCGGCAAGGACAGCTTCGCCTTCGGCGACGGCTCGAAGCTGCCGGCGGTGCGCGAGCAGGCGCGCTTCCGCTCCAACACCGGGATGGTGTTCCAGCACTTCAACCTCTTCCCGCACATGACCGTGGTCCAGAACGTCATGGAGGGGCCGGTCTCGGTGAAGGCGATGCCGAAGCCGCAGGCCGAGGAGCTCGCGCGCAAGCTGCTCGCCAAGGTCGGGCTCAGCGACAAGGTCGATGTCTTCCCCAACAAGCTCTCGGGCGGCCAGAAGCAGCGCGTCGCGATCGCGCGCGCGCTCGCCATGGAGCCGGAGGTCATGCTCTTCGACGAGGCGACCTCGGCGCTCGACCCGGAGCTCGTCGGCGAGGTGCTCGGCGTGATGCGCGATCTCGCCGCCGAGGGCATGACCATGATCATCGTCACCCATGAGATCGGCTTCGCCCGCGAGGTCGCCGACCGCGTCGTCTTCATGCGCGACGGCGTCATCGTCGAGGAGGGGCCGGCGCGCGAGGTGATCGGCGAGCCGAAGCAGGAAGCGACCAGGGCCTTCCTCAGTCATTTCCACAATCGCGGCTGAACCGGGCCGATGCCGGCATCCGCGCCCCTGACCGTCGCCGTCATCGGCGCCGGCATCGTCGGCCTCTGTACGGCTCTGGAGATCCAGCGTTCCGGCCATCATGTCCTGCTGATCGAGCCGGGCGAGCCCGGCGGCCGGCAGGCGGCATCCTATGGCAATGCGACCTGGATCAATCCAGCGGCGATCATGCCGATCTCGCTGCCGGGCCTATGGCGCAAGGTGCCTGGCTTTCTCTTTGACCGAACTAGGCCTTTCACGGTGCGCTGGCGCGATCTGCCGGGGCTCGCCGGCTGGCTCGCGCAATTCCTCGCGGCTGGCCGCAATTGGCCGCTCATCGAGGTCTGCGCACGCCAGCGTTACCCGCTGTGCCGGGACACGGTGAGCGCCCATCAGAGTTACGCCGCCGAAGCCGGTGTCGGCCACCTCGTTCGGCAGGAAGGGCTGATCTATGTCTATCCGGACCGGAACGCCTTCGCCGCGGAGAGCCGCGTCTGGTCGATGCGCCGGGACTTCGGCATCCGCTTCAGCGAGATCGAGGAGCCCGCGCTGCGCCGCCTGCAGCCGGAGCTGTCGCCGGCCTATCGCTTCGGCGCTCGGCTCGACGATGCCGGCCAGATCAGCGATCCCGGCGCCTATTGCGCGGCGCTGGCGCGCCTGCTGGTCGAGCGCGGCGCGGAGCGCATCGTCGCCCCCGCGCTCGGCTTCGATAGTGCCGGCGGGCGATTGCGGGCTGTCGTCACCGACGGGGGCACCGTCGCCTGCGACCGTGCCGTCATCGCCGCCGGTATCGGCTCGGGCGCTCTGGCGCGGCTTGCCGGCGATCGCGTGCCGCTGATCTCCGAGCGCGGCTACCATGTCGTCATCCCCGATCCCGGCGTCGAGCTCGGCGCCGGCCTGATGCCGTCGGACGGGCAGATGGGCGTGGTCTCGACGCCACAGGGATTGCGCCTTGCCGGGCAGGTCGAGCTCGCCGACCCTGCCGCCTCTCCCGACTGGCGCCGGGCCGAGATTCTGCTCGGCTATGCCCGCAAGATGTTTCCAGGGCAGGCGGAGCGCTTCGCTGCCGTCGAGATCGACCGCTGGATGGGCAACCGCCCCTCGACGCCCGACGGCCTGCCCTGCATCGGCCCGGCCTCGGCTTCGAGCGACATCGTGCATGCCTTCGGCCACGCTCATACCGGACTGACCCAGGCTCCGGCGACGGCGAGGCTTGTGGCGGCGCTGATCGACGGGCATGAACCGCCCTTCGATCCCGCTCCCTATTCCGCACGGAGATTCGCCCGATGAGCGAGCACTTGCTCTATCTCTCGCGCAGCGATGTGAAGGCGCTCGCCATCGATCCCGGCCAGGCGCGCGAGGCCGTGCTCCAGGCCTTCCGTGACCATGCAGCCGGCATGAACAGCAGCTTGCCGAAAAGCTCCCTCATGCTCGGCCCCGGACACGGCTTTCAGGCGATGACCGCAGCCTCGCTGTCGGATGGCGTTGCGACCCTGAAATGGGTCTCGATGGCTCCGGTCGCTCCGGACAGCCCGGTTCCGGGCATCAACGCCCTGATCTGCGTCAGCGACTATGAGACCGGCGCGCCTCTTGCCGTCCTCGACGGCGATGAGATCACGCTCGTGCGGACCGCTGCACTCTCGGCTGCCGGCGCCGCACGCCTGGCACCGCGCGCCCCCGCGACCATCGGTTTCGTCGGCTGCGGGCTGCAGGCCTATGCCCATCTGTCCGCCTTCCTCGATCTCTATCCAGGCCTGACCACGGCCCTGGCGCTGAGCCGCAGCCGGTCGTCGGCAGAACGCTTTGCGCAGGCCGCCTCCGACCGCGGCCTGACCAGCGAGATCGTGGCGGATGCGGACACCCTGCTCGGCCGCAGCGACATCGTCATCTCGATGGTGCCGGGCGCGCCCGGCCTGGAGCCCTTCCTCAATGCGCGTCTGATGCAGCCCAACGCCTGCGCTGTGGCCGTCGACATCGGGCGCAGCTGGATTCCGGAGAGCCTGCCCGCTTTCGACGTGCTGGCGACCGACAGCCTGGCACAGTCGAAGGCGCCCTATGACGTCGACGGCAATCCGGTGACGACCGTGACCTTCGGCCACGACCTCGTCGAGCTTGCCGACGCGGCCCATCCGACGGCACACGGCGCACGCTCCTTCTTCTGCTTCCGCGGTTTCGCGCTGGCCGATCTCGCCCTTGCCAGTCTCGTCGTCGGCCGTGCCCGCGAGCGCGGCATCGGAACCCTGCTGCCGCGATGACCACCAAGCCTGCCTTCGGCCACATCCTGAGCGTCGCCGATGCCCGCCGCGCCGCCGGGCGCCGACTGCCGCGCGGCTTGTTCGAGTATATCGACCGTGGCAGCGAGGACGAGGTCGCGATCGCGGCGAACCGCAGCCAGCTCGACGCCATCCGGCTGGCCCCGAAGGTGCTGGTCGACGTGTCGAGGCCGTCGATGGAGACCGAGATCCTCGGCCATGGCCTGCCGCTACCATTGGTCGTCGCGCCCACGGCGGTGGCCGGCCTCGCCTGGCATGACGGCGAGATCGCGCTCGCAAAAGCGGCCGCGCGAGCCGGCATCCCCTTTTGCGTCTCGACGCAGTCGATCACCGCGATCGAGCGCATCGCGGCGGAGTCCGGCGCCCGGCTCTGGTTCCAGCTCTATGTCTGGAAGAACCGGCAGCGCATGCTCGGGCTGATCGAGCGCGCTTGGGCCGCGGGGGCCGAGACGCTGGTGCTCACGGTCGACACGGTCGTCGGTCCGAACCGGGAGTACAACACCCGCAACGGTTTCGGCATTCCGCTCAAGGCGTCCTGGCGGGCGGGCGTCGATGTCGCCCTGCATCCGCGCTGGGCCGCGGGCGTGATGCTGCGTGCGCTGGCGACGGGCGGCGTGCCGACCTATGCGCATTACCCCGAGGAATTTCGCACGAAGCTCGGCCGGGCTGCATTGTCAGACGAGGTCGGGCTGGCGGCGGATGTGACCTGGGAGGACGTGAAGCTGCTGCGGCGGCATTGGCGCGGCAAGCTCGTGCTCAAGGGCATCCTGCGCGTCGACGACGCGCTGGAAGCGGTTTCGCACGGCTGCGATGCCATCGTCGTGTCGAACCATGGCGCCCGCAATCTCGATTGTGCGCCGGGGCCGACCGAAGTGCTGCCCGCCGTCGCCGCTGCGGTCGGCGGGCGCATCGAGATCCTGGCGGATAGTGGCGTCCGCCGCGGCGCCGACATTGCGCGCTTCCTCGCATTGGGAGCGCGAGGCGTCCTCGTCGGCCGCGCACCGCTGTTCGGCCTCGCCATCGGCGGGGCCGATGGGGCCAGCCACATCCTCGATATCCTGGCTGCAGAGCTGAGGAGGACGATGGCGTTCCTCGGCGCGCCTGAGATCGCCGATCTTGCCCGCACCCGCCTCGCTTAGATCGGCAGCCGACGACCACATCCGTTCTGTTCAGGCTGGACGGCGATCAGCTTCTCCTGACGTCTCCGGCTCAACCTTTGCCTTCCTCGACGGATGACACTCCGGAGTAGCTACGGCAGCTCATATTGCGCAAGCCAGTGCGAAGTAGGCTTTGCAGTCTTGAATGGGGCGGGTTCACGCTCTCGTCGCTAGCCAGCCTTCCGGTGGTCTAGCGCGCCTCGACGCCTCGCCCGATGTCCGCTTCCGCGGCGATGGCACAGAGTCCGCTCCTGGCGCGACTCCGACGTGACACTCGTGAGCCGAAGCGCGAAAACCCGCCGAGCGCTTACCCGGCGGTTACATGCGTGGGCGTCGAACGCGCTGATCTGCTGATTTATTGGCGCGCCCGACACGATTCGAACGTGTGACCTTTGCCTTCGGAGGGCAATGGCCGGTTATTCCCCGGCGCGGAGGGTTGGTTTTCGGGTATTGTAAGCAATTGAAAACATGAGTGTGTGACTTCTTGAGATAGCCGGTCGTTTCCCGCAATGTCTCTCCCGTGGCTACCCGGTGGCTACCAGAAACGCGAGGGGCGCTCGAACATGCCGACGATCAAGCTGACGAAGCGCGCGCTCGACGGCATTAAGCCAGGCAGCACGACCAGCTTCTGGTACGACGCCGATCTAAAGGGATATGGCCTGAAGGTGATGCCGTCCGGCGTCATGACGTGGATCGTCGAATATCGGCCAGGCGCCGGCGGACGGGCCATCTCGAAACGGCGCATGGCGCTTGGCAAGGCCGGTGCGCTGACGCCGGAGGAAGCAAGGGCCATCGCGAAGGACATCCTCGCCAAGGTTCATGCCGGCCAGGACCCCGCCGCCCTCAAGGTGGAAGCGAAAGCGGCTAAGACGGTCGCGGATCTTTGCGATCTTTATCTAACGGAAGCCGAACAGGGGAACATCATCAGCAAGCGCGGGGCGCCCAAGAAAGTGTCGACGCTGATTTCGGATCGCGGCCGGATCCTGCGTCACATCAAGCCGCTCTTGGGCAAGAAGCTGGTGCGTGACGTCAGCCGGGCTGACATCGAGCGGTTCCTACGCGATGTCGCCAATGGCAAGACTGCCGTGGACGTCAAGACGAAGCGGCACGGACGGGCCATCGTCACCGGCGGCAAAGGTACCGCGACACGAACCGTCCGCCTCCTCGGTGGCATCTTCAGCCATGCGTTCCGACAATCCGACGCACGGCGTCGCGAAATATGCCGACAATCAGGGCGCGCGGTTCCTCTCAACTGCGGAACTCGAGCGTCTTGGCGCAGCATTGCGCGAGGCGGAGACAGTCGGGATAGCGTGGCAAACGAAACCTCAAGAGCCGGGCGCGAAGCATCTGCCAAAGAACGCAGAGGATCGCCGTTCGACAATCGGGCCGCATGCCGCCGCTGCAATCCGGCTCCTAGTCCTCACCGGTTGCAGGCTCCGCGAAATTCTTGACCTCAAATGGCAACACGTTGATCCGGAACGCGGATTGCTGCATCTGCCGGATTCGAAGACGGGGGCGAAGACGATCGTACTGGCTGCGCCAGCTCTTGAAATCTTGATGGGCGTGTCGCGCATCGAAGGCTGCGATCATGTCATTGCGGGAGAAAACCCGAAAAAGGCGCGGAGCGACCTGAAACGGCCATGGGCTCTGGTGACGCGTGAGGCGGATTTGCCTGGCGTCCGCATCCGCGATTTGCGCCACACCTACGCCAGCCATGGCGCTGCGGCCGGGATGGGGCTGACCATTGTCGGCCGTCTCCTTGGGCACGCCGACGTTAAGACGACGAACCGCTACAGCCACTTCGACGCCGATCCGCTGCGGCGGGCTGCCAACGCTGTTGGCAGCACACTATCAGCGGCGATCAACAGCGCGCCCCGGGAGAGGGCGAATGTGATCACCCTTAAACCGTAATGGCTCCTTGCGTTGTGTTCCGACGATTGCGCACGATCTACTCGGCATCATGGGATCAACCGGCGCGGCAAGGGCAAGCTTCACCCATATGATCGAGGTCGAGGGCAACTCTGGGGCCGAGTACACCGCTTCTGATGTGGCCTTGTGCGCGGAAAACGAATTGTTGGTCTGGATACCGCCAAACGTGCTGTCTCGAACGGCATCCTCCAGCAGCGCGCTGCGCCAAGTTTGGAAGCCCGCACCTGACCGGCTCGCGTTCGTTACATGGGGGTAGCACTATCTGACATTGATCCTCCTTAGAACCTCGTAGCCAATAAAAAGATAGAGCAGGGAGGCCAGACAGGACATTTATCATCACGATAAAAAGTCGGACATGCCGAGATCAAGAGATATAAGGACGGCGTCAATGCTTTCGCTTCTGCTTCTGCGCTTTGAGTCGTGTTTCTGTTGAAATTTTAGGCGGCGGCAATTTCTGGTCGTCGGGCCGAGTTTTGTCCCAAAGCTTCCGTAGGCGCCTGCGATACTTCTTAACCACTTTGAGCGCACTGGCTTCACCACGATAACCGTGCGGTGTCAGCAACTTCGGCGTACTCTCAAGGCTGATGGACACCTTGCCGTCTGGTAGGATCACAGCGACATGCGGCCGCCCGCGATGCTGACCTTCGTTGAAATAAATTTCAACCCTGTGTTCCGTAATCCAGTCAACGACCTTCTCGTCCACACGGCGCAAGGAATGCTCGGGCTCTTCTAGGAGTGCAGCCCTCAGATCCGTGTCCAATGCCACCGCAAGATCACGCGGGATCGGGACCAAATCGGAAGGCTCGATGATGCCAAGAGTCACTTTCTGAGTTGTCATGGCCTTGGCGATTTGCTCTGGCGTCGCGCCAGCAGCGAGCAAATCGTCATGAGAAGACCTTGATCCGACGTGCCAGAGCAGCGCGCAGATATCATTCTCGATACCTGTCGGCGCGTCTTTTGGAAGTTCGAAGCCGGACTCCCCACGCTGAAAACCCGCCAACCGTCGAGCTCCAAGCTTGTTGAGCAGGTCTGAAACTTCATCATCCGTCATTCGGTGACACCCAGTGGTATATATATATATATATGATGAGCTGATTTTGAGCGGTCTTGGGAATCCCCTCACCATTCAATCCGTTCGAAATCCGCTCTACGAAACCGCAAGCGCGCTCAGTTCATGTGACGCAGGAGCGTCTCGGCTTGCTCCAAGACTGTCCTGACGGCCTCGTCGGAGAGATCCGGCGGATATCCAAATTTCTTTAGAATGCGCTTTACAAGCACCCGCATTCGGGCTCTCGCGCTCTCTCGCTTGTGCCAATCAACGGTCGCGTTGGCCTTTAGCTGCTCCAGCAGTTCGTGAGCGATTAAACGGAGTGTAGCGTTACCAAGCGCCTGAATGGCACTCTCGTTCTGCGCCAGCGCGTCGTAGAACGCGACTTCCTCTTGTGAAAGTCCCTGCTCTTCGCCGCGCCGCCTGGCTTCCTGAAGGTCCTTCGCCAGCGCGATGAGCTCATTGATCATCTCGACGGCGGATATGGCGTTGGCGTGATACCGGGCAACAGCATCTTCCAGCCTTCGGGAGAAGGTCCGGCTCTCAACGAAGTTCGTCTTCGCGCGGCTTCTAATCTCACCATTCAAGAGCTTCTGAAGCGCGTCGAGCGCGAGGTTCTTCCGCTTCAGACCGCGAATTTCGGCAAGAAAAACGTCTGACAGAATCGAGATGTCCGGGGACTCAATGCCCGCAGCCCGGAGGATATCGATGATCTCAGAGGAAGCGACCGCACGATCAATAAGCTGCTGAACCGCAAAGGCCCGGTCTGCCTCACCTAGACCACCTGTCGCCGTAGACTTCCCGATAGCAGCGCGGACGGTTTGGAAAAAGCCGACCTCATCCCGGATCGCCTTTGCAAGGTCGCTTGCTGATGCAAGCGCATAGGCCCTGGATAGCTCAAGCGCCATGTCCTGAAAGGCACGATGCGCCCGCTTCTTGTCCTCTTGATTTGCAGCCTTGCCCGCTTCTTGTTCCTGCCAGCGCAAAACCCAGTCGATCGCGCCCGCCAGTGCGTGCAATCGCTGTTTAGGAGCGCCTGTCAGGCCGGCGGCATAATCATGGCCATAGAATATCGACCTGACCCGCTCAAAGGCTTCCGTCAGCGCCGCAACGGCCTTTTCTTCATCAATGCCGGTCTTGTCCTGATCTGAAGGGCTGTAATCCGCCAGCGCCTTTTTCAGGTTCTGAAGGATACCGATGTAGTCAACAATCAACCCGCCCGGCTTGTCCTTGAAGACGCGGTTTACGCGGGCGATTGCCTGCATCAGGCCATGGCCTCTCATCGGCTTGTCGACATACATCGTGTTCATGCAGGGCGCATCAAACCCCGTGAGCCACATATCCCGGACGATGACGAGCTTCAGCGGGTCAGCCGGGTTGCGGGCTCGCTTTGCGAGAGCGTCACGCCGTCGCTTGTTTCCGATATGCGCCTGCCAAGGCGGAGGATCGGACGCCGCACCGGTCATCACGATCTTGATGGTGCCCTTATCGTCATCGTCCGAATGCCACTCTGGGCGAAGAGCGACAATCTCGTTGTAGAGCTCGACGCAGATACGGCGGCTCATGCAAACCGCCATCGCCTTGCCGTCCAAAGATGCCAGCCGCGCTTCGAGATGCTGGACCAGATCAGTCGCAACCTGCTTGAGGCGCTTCTTGGCCCCAACCAGGGCTTCGACTGTTGCCCATTTCGCCTTGAACTTTTCAGCCTCGGTGAGCGTCTCATCCTCGATGAGCGCTTCAATCTCGGCATCGACTTTCGGCTTCTCGTCCTCGTTCAGTTCGATCCGCGCCAAGCGACTTTCGTAGTAGATCGGGACTGTTGCGCCATCTTCCACAGCGCGCGAGATATCGTAGACATCGATGTAGTCGCCGAAAATCGCGGGCGTATTCCGGTCCTGCCCTTCGACGGGTGTCCCGGTGAAGCCGATGAATGAGGCGTTGGGCATCGCCTGGCGGATGTAATGAGCATAGCCGTAACGGCGAAAGCCGGTCTTCGTGTCGAGCCGCGCATCAAGCCCGTATTGTGTCCGGTGCGCTTCATCAGCAATGACGATCACGTTCCGCCGATCGGTCAGTAGCGGAAAGCTCTCCTCGCCACCGATCGGTGAAAATTTCTGAACCGTCGTGAAGATCACGCCACCCGCCGAGCGATCAAGAAGGCGCTTCAGTTCCTCCCGGCTGTCCGCCTGTTCGGGCTTTTGCCGGATCAGATCGCGGCAGAGGCTGAAGGTCGCGAACAACTGGTCGTCCAGATCATTGCGGTCTGTGAGTATGACGAGCGTCGGGTTCTGGAGCGCAGTTGAACGCACAGCGAGCCCGGCGAAGAACGCCATCAGATAGCTCTTACCCGAGCCTTGCGTATGCCAGATCACGCCGATCTTGCGGTCACCGTCCGGGCTGACAGCATCGATGGATTCAGCCAGCGCCTTCTGTGCGCCGTGGAACTGGTGGTACCCGGCGATGGTCTTGAACGGGCCTTCGCCCTTGTCGCCAAAGGCGGTGAAATCCCGCACCAGTTTTAGGAAGTTTTCGCGCTCGAACACACCGCATAGCAGCGTGTCGAGTTCGGGCGTGCCGGGCGGCGCGTAGTCCTGCCCGTTGATTGTGCGCCACGGCATGTAGCGCTCTTCAGGCGCGGTCAGCGATCCGATCCGGGCCTTGATGCCGTCGGAAGTTGCGAGCACCGCATTGGTGCGAAACAGAGAGGGTAACTGGCGCTTGTAGGTGTCGATCTGATTGAACGCAGCCTTCAGCGTTGCGTTCTCGTCGCCAGGGTTCTTGAGTTCAAGGACGGCCAGTGGCAGGCCATTGACGAACAGCACAATGTCCGGTCGCCGGTTGTGGCGCCCCTCGATCAGTGTGAACTGGTTGACGACCAGCCAGTCATTGGCGGCCACGTCATCGAAATTGATCAGCCAGACTTTCGCGCCCTGAACGCGGCCATTGTCGCCGCGATACTCCACATCTACGCCATCCGTAATCAGGCGATGAATGCGGCGGTTCTCTTCAATGAGGTTGGCGCTCTCGGCGATTAGGACTTGCCTGATCGCCTCGGACCGTGCGACCTCCGACAGGCTGGGGTTGATCCTTTCGACAACCATTTCGAGCCGCTTCAGCAGCACCGCATCGGAATAGGATGCGCGTTGAGGCGAGGCTCCATCCGGCGCGATGACGCTGCCGTGGAGATACATCCAGCCCAGATGCCGTAGCGTCTCGATGCCGGCGAGTTCGACGGTCTCCTCCGCGAAGCCTCCACTCATGCCAGCACTAGCCCGCGCTTCAGTGAGAGGCGATCCTTGAACTCAGTTGGGATGTCATCCCAATGCTCGACCAGCAGATCGACAAGCTGTCGACCATTGATCAACCCGATCCTGGGGAAGCCGTTCTCGAGCGCCACGTCGAAGGCCTGACGCTGGAAATCGGCCGTGGTAATGAACGCTCCCTGTCCGCCGAACGGGATCGCCTGTCGCAGCTGGCGGACGGTTGAGGACGCGATCTTCGAGCCAAGCTTGTAGCGTTTCGCCTGAACGAAAACCTTCACCTTGGCGAGGTTGGCCACATTAAGTTCGCCGGTGGCATCGACGCCGCCATCGCCCGTCTTGCCGGTGACCTCGGAACCTTCGAAGCCAAGCGCGGTCAACAGGTGGCTGACGAGAATTTCGAACTCCTTGTCATCCAGCCGTAACACCTGTTCGAGGACAGCGGCATAGGGATCGTAGGGCGTTCCCTTCGGAACGGGTATTTCCGCCCCGCGCCCGACGAGGCGAAGCACCTCGTCCACCTGCGAAACGCTGAAAACGGTCAGCGATGATCGCATCGTATTCTGTAAAGGCACGGAAAGGCCGAAACGCAACATCGGTTCTTTCGCCCATGTCACCCCGTGCCGATGCGGATAGGGGCAGGAGGGATCACCTGGCTTGAACGTGTAGCCTGGCTGAACAACGCCGTGATGCAGCAGTTCGGTGTTCGCGTCCGGCGTGATGACGATATCGCCCGGCGCGATCTCAAGCAGAAAGCGGGCGATCTGTCCGACCTGTTGGCCCACAACGATGCTGCTGGTGTCCTGCGGATAGGCTGCACGATAGAGCGCCTGCAAATCATCTCGCGTTGCGCATCCCGAAAGGTCCTGCTTCTCAAGCCAGCCGATGGCGACGAAGCCGCCATCGACGAAAGCGCGCGCGAAGCGGCCAAATTCAGCGCGGACGCACCAGACGTTAGTCATCGCTATCGATTGCCTCAGTTATCACGCACAAATCATCATTATCTAATCAAAGCTCAGTACTTTCTGGTTCAATTTTATCGGTAAATTGTCCAGGATCTTCTAATGTCCAGCGTTCTCTGAAGAGACCAATTAAGCGTCGTGCGCATATCTCTGCCATCTGCTTTTCTATGCTATTCGATAAAAAGAATCTCCTAAACGAAACCTTCAGGTGGGCTAATGACGATGGGTGATTTGGCCAATCGGATCCCGCTTCACGTTCATAAATAGATCTGATTTTGGGCGCCCAATCCTTTCGAGTTTGGCTCGAAATCGCATTGTCGCCAGTAAGTGTTTTCTTTAGAAGCTCCATGATTTGCTTCTGAGCTAGTCATACACTTTTCGAACAAGCGACCGTTTCAAACCCGTGACCTGGGCGACCTTTTGCTGGTGCTTGGCCGCGACTATCGAGCGAAGTTTCCCGGCAGAGAACTGGTGATTGCCAAGCTTCAGACCGGCTCTATGGCGATAACGCTGGCCGACTTGGCTGCGATGGCTGCCTTGGCCGCGCCTTATGCGAAGGACGCAGTCGAGATCGCCAAAGGAGCGAGCGCCGTATTGAGCCTCGGTAAATCGCTGCGCGACTTTCTGAAGGGCAACCCTTCCGTGCCGCCCACGGCAGCACCAAACGACTTCGCACGGTCCGGCGAGAAAATGATTCAGACTGCAGCCAAGTATGGCAGTGGCATGGAACTGAAGGTCATCGCTGCCGACGGCAGCTCGCTTGAATGTAAGCTAGAGCCTGGCGAAGTCACCCGCGCCGAGCTTATTCAGCGCGCTTTGCGCGATGGGCGTCGAATCCAAAGCGCTCGCGCTCCCCGACGGTCTATGGGAAGTCAGGGTTTTCACAACGAGCAATGGCTGGAAGAAACCGCGCTACGCATCGCAAGCGCGAGCCATGATGATGCTCGCGACCTTATTATCCAGCTCACAGACGTGCTGGGAAGGATCGGGCTCTTGGGAGCTGCAGATTTCCTTCAGCAACGGCTGCGCGAAACAGGAAGGAGCGAACTAGCTGATCTCCTTTTGGAAGAGGTTATAGGACGTGCCAGATAGACTCGCGAGAACGGCGAAAATTAGAAAGATAGGCCTCTGTTGGGTTCTGGGCCAGGCCCCTGTGGTGGCCTAAACGCGATCGGTTTAAGCCCCCTCTGGGGCCTGCTGCGCTAGGGCCTCCAAGGGCTTAATTATCTAAATCAGAGGGAAGCGCGCTGATCTCGGTCCAACACCGCAATCAGGGTCAGGCCGCGCCCTTGGCCGCCTTGGCTTGAGCGGCCCTCCCTGGCCTCTTCGGCTCAGCGAGGTTGCGAGCCTGCGGGACTTTGAGAGCGAGGAATCCGGCGATAACCGGCATTCCGTACAGCAGATCGGAGGTGCCAGACTGCACCCAAGTCGCTTTGAAATCGCGTCGGCATGCCGGCAAGGACCTACGCAGCAAATGTGGGGGTGCACGCTGTTGAGATTGCCACATCACATGTCGTGGCTACTCGGTGGCTATTTCGATCCCCGTTGATTTTGACTGCCAGCGAAGTCGGCCGAGAAACGATAATCTTTTGAAGTGGTTAAATGGCGCGCCCGACACGATTCGAACGTGTGACCTTTGCCTTCGGAGGGCAACGCTCTATCCAGCTGAGCTACGGGCGCTAACCGTGCAGGCTGGATAGCCGATCCCTGCTGCTTCGGCAATGCGGGATTTGCGGGAGCCGCGCTTCTCTCCCGCAAGCCGGTCTCAAGCCTGCTCCTGCTTGGGGCGGGTCGATGGCCGCAGGCGCTCGCGCAGACCCTGGAAGACCACGTAGAGCGCCGGGATCACGAAGATGCCGACGAAGGAGGCCGCCAGCATGCCGCCGAAGACCGGCGTGCCGACGTCGCGCCTGGCAAGCTTCGAGGGGCCTTCGGCGATCACCAGCGGCAGCAGGCCGAGGATGAAGGCGAAGGAGGTCATCATCACCGGGCGGAAGCGCAGGCGCGCGCCCTCGGTCGCCGCGTGCAACAAGGGGTGGCCCTTCTCGCGCAATTCCTTGGCGAACTCGACGATCAGGATGCCGTTCTTGGCGGCGAGGCCGATCAGCACGACGATGCCGATCTGGGCGTAGAGATCGAGCGTCAGCTTGGCCAGGACGATCGCGACGAAGGCGCCGAGCACGCCGACCGCGACCGAGAGCAGGACAGGCACGGGGATGGTCCAGCTCTCGTAGAGCGCGACCAGGAAGAGATAGGCGAAGAGCAGGGCGAAGGCGAGGATCATCCCCGTCTGCCCCTCGGCCCGCTTTTCCTGGAACGAGACGTCGGTCCATTCGCCGCGATAGCCGGTCGAAAGCGTCCCGGCGGCGACCGCCTCCATCGCCTTCAGGGCCTGGCCGGAGGAGACCCCGGGGGCGGGCGAGCCCTGCAGCGTCACCGCCAGGCGGTTGTTGTAGCGGATCAGCGCCTGCGGCCCGACCACGACCTTGGCCTCGACGAAGGAGCGCAGCGGGATCATGTCGCCGGATTTGCTGCGGACATTGATGCGGTAGATGTCGTTGACCGAGGCGCGGTCGGTGCCCTCGGCCTGGACCTGGACCTGCCAGGTGCGGCCGAACAGATTCATGTCGTTGACATAGTAGCCGCCGAGCGAGGCCTGCAGCGCCTGGAAGACATCGCTGAGCGCGACGCCGAGGATCTGAATCTTGTCGCGGTCGATGTCGAGATAGATCGACGGCGCCGAATCCGAGAAGGTGGAGAACACCCGCCGCAATTGCGGGTCCTGGTTGGCTGCGACGGTGAGGCCGCGCAGGGCCCGGCCGAGCGCCTTGGGATCGGACGAGCCCATGTCCATCAGCACGTAGCTGAAGCCGCCGCCGCTGCCGAGGCCGATGATCGGCGGCGGTGCGACCGGGACGACGTTGCCGTCGCGCACGGCGCGGAACTTCTGGGCGAGGCGGGCGATGATGGCCGGGGCCGAGTCCTCCGGGCTGGTGCGCTGGTCGAACGGCTTCAGCGTCACCACGAAGAAGCCGGCATTGGGCTGCGAATAGTTGTCGATGAAGTTGAGGCCGATGACCGTGGAATAGTCCGCGATCGCCTTCTCGGTCTTGAGGATGCCCTCGACCTCGGCGGCAAGCGCCGAGGTCCGGCCGATCGAGGCGCCGTCTGGCAATTGCGCCACGACGAAGAAGGCACCCTGGTCGTCCTCCGGCAGGAAGCCGGTCGGCGTGACCCGCCCCATCGCATAGATGCCGGCGCCGAAGACGGCGGTCAGGGCCAGGCTGATGAAGGAGATGCGGACCAGGCGCGCCACGCCCTCGCCATAGCGATCGCGGGTCCAGTCGATGCCGCGCATGACATGGCCGATCGGCCCGCGCCGCGGCCCGTGATGCGGCCTGAGCAGGACGGCGCAGAGCGCCGGCGACAGGGTCAGTGCGTTGATCGCCGACAGCACCATCGCGACCGCGACGGTGACGGCGAACTGGCGGAAGAGTTCGCCGGAAATACCGGGGATGAAGGCGACCGGCACGAAGACCGAGAGCAGCACCAGCGTGATCGCGATGATCGGGGCGACGATCTCGCCCATGGCGCGTTTGGTCGCCTCGGCCGGCGAGAGTTCCGGATGCTCCTCCATCACGCGCTCGACGTTCTCGATGACGACGATCGCGTCGTCGACGACGATGCCGATGGCGAGGACGACCGCGAGCAGCGAGACGGTATTGGCGGAGTAGCCGATGGCGTTGAGGACGATGAAGGCGCCAACCAGGCTGACCGGCACGGCGATGGTCGGGATCAGCGTCGCCCTGAGGTTGCCCAGGAACAGGTAGACGACGAGGACGACGAGGACGAAGGCCTCGATCAGGGTCTTCTGGACCTCGTGGATCGTCGCGGTGACGAAGGCGGTCGGATCGTAGACGACTTTCCAGGCGAGGCCGTCGGGGAAAGACTTCTCGAGGTCGCCGATCGTCTTCTTGACGGAGTCGAGCGCGGTCAGGGCATTGGCGCCCGGCGCCTGGTAGACGCCGACGAGAACCGCGGAGCCGCCGTTGAGGCGCGTGTCGCGGTCGAGATTGGCGGCACCGAGCTCGAGGCGGGCGACGTCCGAGAGCCGCAGCACCGAGCCGTCGGCATTGGTGCGCAGCACGATCTTGCCGAACTCCTCGGGCGAGGTCAGGCGGCCCTTGGTCTGGATGTTGAGCTGGAGCTGCTGGTCGTCGGAGATCGGCCGCGCGCCGATGCGGCCGACCGCGGCCTGCGCGTTCTGGGCCTGGATCGCGGCGATGATGTCGCCGGTTGTGATGTTGAGACCGGTCAGGCTGTCGGTGCGGACCCAGGCGCGGATCGCGTAGTCCTGCGCGCCGAACAGCGAGGCGTCGCCGACGCCGGCGGTCGACTTGATCGCGTCGAGCAGGTTGATGGTGACGTAGTTCGAGACGAAGAGCGTGTCGTAATTGCCCTTCGGCGCATAGACGGCGATGACGCCGAGCAGAGCGGAGGACTGCTTCTTGACGACGACGCCGCTGCGCTGGACCTCCTGCGGCAGTTTCGACAAGGCGAGCTGGACGCGGTTGTTGACGTTGACGTTGTTGATGTCGGGATTGGTGCCGAGCTCGAAAGAGACCTGCAGCGAATAGCTGCCGTCATTGCCGCTGACGCTCTTCATGTAGAGCATCTTGTCGGTGCCGACGATCTGGGCCTCGATCGGTTGGGCCACGGTCTGCTCGACCACGGCGGCCGAGGCGCCGGGATAGGTCGCTCGCACCGAGATCTGCGGCGGCACGATATCGGGATACTGCGCGACGGGGATCGCGAAGAGCGAGAGCAGCCCGGCGATGGTGGTGACGAGCGCGATGACGATCGCCAGCCGGGGCCGGTCGACGAAGACGGAGCTCAGCATGAGGTCAGCTCCGGCCGGTCGTCAGGGTCACGGGCGAAGCCAGAACCGGCACGCCGGGCCTGAGATTCTGCAGGCCCTGGATGACGATCTGCTCTTTGCCGGCGAGCCCCTGCTCGACGACGACAAAGGCGCCGACCTCGGCGCCGGCCTTGATACGCTTCACCACCGCCTTGCCGTCCTCGACGGCGAAGACATAGGAACCCTGCTGGTCGGCGATCAGCGCCGCTTGCGGCACCAGCACCTTCTCCTCGCTCTTGTCGGCCTGGACGGCGACGCGCACCAGCGTGCCGTCGAGGAGCTTGCCCGCCGGATTGGGCAGGGTAGCACGCACCAGCACGGTGTCGGTGGCGCGTTCGACGGAGACGTCGACGAAGTCGACACGGCCCTTCTGGTCATAGGTCGAGTCGTCGGAGAACTTCAGGCTGACAAGCGGGGCCGAACCGTCGGCCGGCAGGCGATTCGTCTTCAACGCCAGGAATTCGCGCTGGCTGACCGGGAAGGTGACATACATCGGGTCGTCGCTGACGATCTGCGCCAGCACGCCGCTATCGGGACTGACGACATTGCCCTTGGTCACCTTGGTGCGGCCGATGCGGCCGGCGATCGGCGCCTTGATCTCGGTGTAGCCGAGATTGATCTGCGCGGTCTTCAGATTGGCCTCGGCGGTGGTCGCATCGCCCTGCGCGCCCTTCTCCTCGGCGACGCGCTGGTCGCGGATGGCGACGGAGCCGGCATTGGTGCGCAGGAGGTCTTCGGCGCGCTGGCGCTGCAGGCTGGCGTTCTGGAGGGCGCCCTGGGCCTTCTCGAGCGCCCCTTGCGCCTGCTCGACCGCCGCCTCGAAGGGGTTGCGCTCGATGCGGAAGAGCGGAGCCCCCTCGGCGACGGTCGCGCCGTCCTTGAACAGCACATCATCGAGGAAGCCGGTGACGCGGGCGCGGATGTCGACGCGGTTGACCGCCTCGATCCGCCCGACGAAGTCGGCGGTCTGGGTGATCGCGCGCTTCTCGGCGGTGACGGTGCCGACCGGAATGGCGGCGGGTGCAGGCTGCTGGGCGAGGGTACCCGTTCCCATGGCGAGGGCAGCTGCAAGTGTCATGACGGAAAGGGGCAAGGCCGATGAAATCCGCGTCACGCGCGCCATCCGCGAATGCTCAGACATGGACCGCTCCTTTTCGCCGTCTCGCTTCGCCGCCGTCGCCGGTCGCGAAAGCAATCCTATCCCGCGTCGATACTGTGCACTTTCTGCGGGGAAGGCTACGGTCTTGTTACGCGCCTGCGTTGCAAGGCCGATGTTTTTCCTTCCGCGACGTGAACGCGCTCAGGACAATCTGTCGAAGCTCTCGGCGCGGGCGAGGTCCCAGTTGCGGCGGTAGAAGGCATGCTCGCAGAGCCCGGTGAGCAATTCTCCCGGCTGCAGGAAGACGTGGAGATCGGAGAAGAGGCGGATCTCGGTGGCGCTGACGCGGCGCACGAGATGGTGCGGACCGAGCTCCTCGGGATGGGTGAGGCCGGCCGCTGCCAGCATGTCGGCGAGCGCGTGCAGCGTGTTGGCGTGGAAGCGATGGACGCGCTGCGCCTTGTCCGGCACGACCAGCGCACGCTGGCGGACAGCGTCCTGCGTCGCGACGCCGGTCGGGCAGCGATTGGTGTTGCAGGACAGCGACTGGACGCAGCCCAGCGCGAACATGAAGCCGCGGGCGGCGTTGGCCCAGTCGGCGCCGATCGCGAGCACGCTCGCAATGTCGAAAGCGCTGACGATGCGCCCGGCGACGCCGATCTTCACGCGCTCGCGCAAGCCGGCGCCGACCAGCACATTGTGGACGAAGAGCAGGCCCTCGCGCATCGGCAGCCCGATATGGTCGCTGAACTCGACCGGGGCGGCGCCGGTGCCGCCCTCGGCGCCGTCGACGACGATGAAGTCGGGCACGATGCCGCTCTCCAGCATCGCCTTGACCATGCCCATGAACTCCCAGGGATGGCCGAGACAGAGCTTGAAGCCGACCGGCTTGCCGCCGGAGAGCTCGCGTAGTTGCGCAATGAAGGCCATCATCTCGAGCGGTGTCGAGAAGGCGCTGTGGCTCGGTGGCGAGATGCAGTCCTGCCCGACCGGGACGCCGCGGGTCGCGGCGATCTCGGGCGTCACCTTCGCCGCTGGCAGGATGCCGCCATGGCCGGGCTTGGCGCCCTGGCTCAGCTTGATCTCGATCATCTTGACCTGGGCGTCGGTCGCCTGTTTCGCGAAGCGCTCGGGATCGAAGCGGCCCTTGTCGTCACGGCAGCCGAAATAGCCGCTGGCCACCTCCCAGACGATGTCGCCGCCGCCCTCGCGGTGATAGGGGCTGATGCTGCCCTCGCCGGTGTCGTGGCTGAAACGGCCGAGACGCGCACCGGTGTTGAGCGCCCGGATCGCATTGGCCGAGAGCGAGCCGAAGCTCATCGCCGAGATGTTGAAGACCGAGGCGGAGTAGGGCTGTCGGCACTGGTCGTTGCCGATGGTGATGCGGAAGCTCTCGGGATCGGAGACCGGCGCCGGACGGGTCGAATGGCCGATGAACTCATAGCCGTCCCGGTAGACGTCGAGCAGCGTGCCGAAGGGATGATCGCCGGCGAGGTTCTTGGCGCGGCGATAGACTAAAGAGCGCTGCGAGCGCGAGAACGGTGCAGCCTCCTCGTCCGCCTCGAACAGGTATTGGCGCAATTCGGGGCGGACCAGCTCGGCGAACCAGCGGATATGGCCGATCACCGGATAGTTGCGCCGGATCGCATGCTCGCTCTGGACGAGGTCCCAGAAGCCGAGCAGGGCGAGCGCCGTCGCCAGCAGGCCGGGCAGCCAGAGCCAGTGATCGCGGAAGGCGAGGGGGACCGCAACGAGCGCAACCAGAATGCAGAAGACGAGGGTGGAGAAGCGGCTCAGTCGCAACGTCATGTCGAAGACCTGTCCGAACGAGGCAATCCCGCTCTAGCCAAGTCCGCGGACCGGTCGCGGTCAAGCCGCCTGTCGATCCCGCCCGCAGCTATTCCGCCGCCTTGAGCGAGCGCTTTCCACGGGGCTTGGCCGATGGCTGCGGGGCTTCCGCATAGGGCGCGAGGATCGCCATGATGTCGCGCCCGCGCGGCGCGGCCTGCGCCACCAGCGCCCGTTCCGCCACCGAATCGAGATGGTGGTGCATCAGCTTCATCACGGCCTCGCTGTCGCCGCTCGCGAGTGCGTCGATCAGCAGGCGATGCTCGTTGATCGCGCATTCCGAGGAATGCGGCCGGCTGTACAGCGACAGGATCAGGCAGCAGCGATAGGCGAGCTCGCTGACATAGCGGACCAGGATCGGGCTGTCCGTCATCTGCGCCAGCAGGATGTGGAACTCGGTCGCGAGCCGGATCGAGACCGCATCGGGGCCGCCGCGCGCCGCGTCTTCCGCCTCGACATGGGCGTGCAAGGTGGCAAGCTGGCCCTTGCTCAGGCGCCCGGCGAGCTGGCGCACGACGAGACGCTCAAGCTCGATGCGGATGTCGAAGGTGTCGCGCGCCTCCTGCCAGCTCGGCGTTGCGACGACCGCGGTGCGGTTGCGGCGCAGCTCGACAAGGCCCTCGGCGGCGAGCTGGCCGAGCGCATGGCGCGCAATGGTGCGGCTGACGCCGAAGCGCTCGCCGAGCGCGTCTTCCGGCAAGGTCGCACCGGGCTCGAGCGCGCGCTCGATGATGGCGCGGCGCAGCGCCCGGCAGATCATCCCCGCCTTGTCCGATGCGCCGTTTCCGGCCTCTTCCCGCGTCATGGCCGACACCCACGGTTGAACGTCCAGTCCTCTTAGCGTCTGCGGCTTGCGGTTCGCAAATGCGGCGCTGGCAGCGGCGGAACAGTGCGGTCGCTGCGACGTTCTGAAGACCATCCATTGCGGGCCGGGGGGCTCAGATCATGACTTCGACAGCGCCGGACCAGCGAACGAGGATCCAGCCGGAGGCGAGCGGCGTCGGCACCGGTGAGGCGGGCGGCGGCGACATCGTCAGGGTCGCGGCGACGCTGGTGTCGGCGGCGGTCATCATCGCGGCGCTCTACTATGGTCAGGACATCCTGATCCCACTCGCCTTCGCCTTCCTGATCGGCTTCGCGCTCAATCCCCCGGTGATGTGGCTGCGCCGCCGCGGCCTGCCCAAGGCAGTTGCGATCGCGGCGGTGATGACGGTCGTGCTGATCATGCTCGCCGGGCTCTTCCTGATCCTGGGTACACAGCTTCGCTCGCTCGGCGAGCAATTGCCGACCTATCAATCGACGATCCACAGCAAGCTCAACGACCTCAAGGCGCAGTTCAAGGCGCCGGGGATGCTCGACAGTGCGCTGAACGCGATCGCGTCCCTGCAGAAGGAGGTTGAGGCGGTGCAAGGCACCGAGGCGCAGCGGGTCGAGGTGGTGCCGGCGCCGGGTACGCAATTGCAGGTCGCGCTGGTCTGGCTCGGCCGCGCGCTAGAGCCACTGGCGACGGCCGGCATCGTCTTCGTCTTCGTCGTTCTCGCGCTGCTCGACCGGGCCGATTTGCGCGACCGGCTGCTGCGCATCCTCGGCGGCAATCTGCACCGCTCGACCGATGCGATCGAGGATGCCGGCCGGCGGATCAGCCGCTATCTCCTGATGCAGCTCGTCGTGAACACGACCTTCGCCATCCCCCTGTCGCTCGGCCTATGGCTGATCGGCGTGCCCGGCGCGCTGCTCTGGGGCGTCGTCGCAGCCGTCCTGCGCTTCGTGCCCTATGTCGGAGCACTGGTCTCCGCCATCTTCCCGCTGGCGCTCGCCCTCGCGGTCGATCCCGGCTGGCACATGGTGCTGTGGACGCTGGCGCTGATCGCAGGGCTCGAACTCGTCAGCAACAACATCGTCGAGCCGATGCTCTATGGCACCAGTACCGGTCTCTCGGCGATTTCGCTGATCGCGGCGGCGACGTTCTGGACGGCGCTCTGGGGGCCGGTCGGGCTGATCCTGTCGACGCCGCTGACGGTCTGCCTGCTGGTTCTCGGCAAGACCCTGCCGCAACTGCAATTCCTCGACACGCTGCTCGGCTCGGTGCCGGCACTGAGCCCGGCGACACGGATCTATCAGCGCCTGCTCGCCGGTGACGTCGAGGAGGCGATCGAGATCTCCGAGGGCGAGATCGACACGCTCTCGGTCGTGCCCTTCTACGATGCGGTCGGCATCGCGGTGCTGCGCCTCGCCAGCGACGATTATGGCCGTCAGGCGACCGCGGCGCACCGGCTGCGCGTCGCCGAGGGCATGGACGCGCTGCTGGAGGAGTTGCGCGAGGAGCATCCGGCGGCGGTCGGGGCAGATGCGCCGGCGAAAGTGGTCTGCATCGGCGGCAAATGGGAGATCGATGCGATCGCCGCCCAGATGCTGGCCCATGCGCTCGGCCTCGAGGGCATCCAGGCGCAGGCGCGCAGGATCGCTCATGTCACGATGAGCTCGGTCGCCAGGCTGGAGCTGGACGCGGTTCCGATCGTCTGCCTCACTTATTTCAGTGGCGAGCCGGACAATGCCGCCCGGCAATTCTGCCGGCGCTTGCGGCAGCGCTGGCCGGACCTCAAGATCGTCGTCGTGCTCTGGACTGTCCCGCCCGAGGTGCTTGCGAGCGATGCGGGCAGGGCGATCGGCGCCGACGAGGTCGCGACCTCGATCAAGGAGGTCGTCGGCCGGGTGCAGCGCCTGCTGCCGGATGTGGCAAGCGAGCCTGTCGGCGCGGATCCGCCGGCGGACGATGCCGAGCGTGTGGCGGCGCTGCATGGCACCGGTTTCCTCGATCAGGGACTGCGCGACGATCTCGATGCGATCGCCAAGCGTGCCGCCGAGGCTTTCGACGTCGATGTCGCAATGATCTCGGCGATCGATGCCGAGCAGGAGATCATCATCGGCCGCAGCAAGGAACTGTCGGGTTTCGGCCGGGACGAGGCCGGCCGGCCGATCCTGCCGCGCCGGGCGGCGATCTGCGACTATGTCGTGGCCGGCGGCGAGACGCTGGTCGTCGACGATACCGAACGTGATGCGCGCTTCACCGACAATCCCGTCGCCAAGGCCTGGGGCCTGCGCTTCTATGCCGGGGCACCGCTGCGCTCGGCCGGCGGCCATGTGCTGGGGGCGCTCTGCATTCTCGACGCCGACGCCCGTGCCCTCGAATCGCGCGAGCGCGAACTCCTGGAGAAGCTCGCCGGCGACATCGTCGAGACGATCACCCGCAGCGAGGCGGAGGGCTTGTCGCCGCGGCGGAAGCAGGATGAGCCCGAGGCGACGGCGACGGTCGGCCAGCCCGTGCCGAAATAGCCCTGCCTCGGTCTCGCCCCATTCGGTTCAAGCCGGGTTCATCGCTTCGGGCCGACCCTCCCCGGGAATCGAACGAGCCGTTGCAGGAGGGTGGGATGCCCGGACTTCAGCTTCTCCGACTGGTCCTTGCGACGCTGTTTGTCGCCATCGGCCTCACGCATGCACAGGCGCAGCCGCTGGAGAAGCGGATCGCGCTCGTCATCGGCAACGGCGCCTATCAGGCCGGCGCCCTGGCGAGCCCGGCCAATGATGCCGGCCTGGTCGCGCAGACCTTGCAGGCGGCGGGCTTCGACGTCGTCGGCGCGCGCGACCTGGACATGGCGACCTTCCGCGCCTCGCTGCGCGAATTCATCGACAAGGCCAGCGCGTCCGGCCCCGACACCGTGGCGTTCGTCTACTTCGCCGGATACGGGCTGCAATTCGAGGGCGAGAACTACCTCGTTCCGGTCGATGCCCGCATCGCCCGCGACAGCGACGTGCCGCTCGAGGCGATCCGCCTGAGCGACCTGGTCAGGCCGCTCGCCGGGCTGCAGCTGAAGGCGCGGATCGTCGTGCTCGACGCGGCCCGCCAGAACGGCTTCGCCGGTAGCGGGCAGCCGCTGGCAGGCGGCCTTGCCCTGGCCCAGCCCGATGCCGGGATGCTGCTCGCCTTCAACGCCGCCCCCGGTACGATCGCGCCCGAGGCCAGGGAGGGCTATGGCGCCTATGCCACGGCTCTGTCGGAGATGATCAAGGAGGGCGGGCTCAAGCTCGACGACCTGTTCGAGCGCGTGCGCCTGCGGGTGGACGGGCTGACCCAGGGGGCCGAGCTCACCTGGCACGTCTCGCGCGTCGAGGCGCCGTTCCTGTTCTTCGAGCGTGCCCAGGGTGCGCCGGCGCAGGCCGAGCGTTTCTCCGAGCTGCGCTCGCGGCCGATCCGCGAATTCGACCCCCGCCAGGCCTATCTCGCCGCCGTCGCCCGCGACTCGATGCGGGGTTACCAGGACTTCCTCGCCGCCTATCCGGACGACCCGCTGGCCCGGCGCGTACGCGCCATCGTCGCGGCGCGGCGCGAGGCGACGACCTGGCGCGAGAGCGCGCTCGCCGACACGCGCGAGGGCTACTGGTCCTACCTGCGCCGCTATCCGCGCGGCCCGCATGCCTATGACGCCCGCCGCCGGCTGGCGCATCTTGCCGCCGAATTGGAGCCGCCGGCCGCCTTCGCGATGCTGAGCTATGACGTGCCGCCGCCACCACCCGAAGAGGTCGTCTATATCGAGCGGCCGGTGGTCTATCTGGCCGACCCGGTCTACGAATTGCCGCCGCCGCCGCCGGTGCCCGTGATCTACCTGCCGCCGCGGCCGGCCTATTTCGTCGAGCTGCCGCCACCTCCGCCGCCGGTCGAAGCCTATGTGCTGCCGGTGCCGGTTTACCATCCCGTCCCGACCTGGGTCGAACGCCCGAGCTATGTCGCGCCGCCGCCGCCGAACGTCGTCAGCGTCAACATCCACAACACCGTGGCGATCGACCAGAGCCGCCAGACGGTGATCGTCACCAATCCAGCCGGCCAGCAGCTCTCGCCTGCCGCGGCCGGGCTGCCGGATGTCCCTCAGCCGGCGCCCGGCCAGCCGGCGCTGTCGGCGAGCCATCCGGGCATCGCAGCTGCCGCCGTCGCCGCTGCGGTCGCGGCGCTACCGGCCGCCGCAGCCCTCCGCGCCGCCAGCCGGCGCACACAGCCGAATGCGCTGCAAGGCACGTCCGCACCCACGTCCGCCCCGGGCCAGGCTCAGCCGGTTATGCCGCAGCCGAACCAGCCCGGGCTCGCCACTGGCGAGAAGGGCCATGCCGCGCCGTCGGCGCCGGGAGCGAAGCCGTCTTTGGCCGCGCCGGGTACTCCGCCTGCGGGGGCGAATGGTCCCGCCTCGGCCGCGCGGTCGGCTCAGCCTTCGCCGCAGAATGCTCAGCCGCTACCGCAACCGCATCAGCCTGGGCTTGCCGACAATGGCAAGGGCAGCGCTGCGGCCGCGCCATCCACGCCGCCGCGCGGACCTGGAGCGATCGACCCGGCCCAGCAGCAGCGGGCCCAGCAGGCGGCTCAAGCTGCTCGCGAGCAGCAACAGCGCGCGCAGCAGGCGGCCCAGCAGCAGCGAGCCCAGCAACAGGCGCAGCAGGCGGCTCGCGACCAGCAAATGCGGGCGCAGCAGCAAGCGGCGGCCCAGCAGCGCCAGGCGCAACAGGCGGCACAGCAGCAAAGGGCTCAACAGCAGGCGCAGCAGGCCGCTCGCGACCAGCAGATGCGGGCGCAACAGCAGGCGGCCGCTCAGCAGCGTCAGGCCATGCAGGCCGCCCAGCAGCAGAGAGCGCAGCAGCAAGCCGCACAAGCGGCCCGCGAGCAGCAGATGCGGGCGCAACAACAGGCCGCCCAGCAGCATCAGATGATGCAGATGCAGCAGCAAAGGGCCCAGCAGCAGGCGGCACAACAGCAGCAGCGCGCCGCGCAGGCGGCGGCGCAGCAACGCCAGATGATGCAGCAGCGTCAGGCCGCGCCGCACCCGCAGGGCGGCCCGCACGGACAGCGGCGGCCGGATTGCGGCAATCCGGGGCAGCCGCCCTGCCGATAGCGTGTTCGAAGCGAAGGCGGCCTAGAAGCTGTAGGCCGCCTTCACCTTCACCAGATGCTGGCTGAAATTGGTGATGTCGAGATCGCCGGGCTGGCCCTTGGCCTTGCCGGCGAGCTGGACGTTGTAGGCCGCCGAGATGGCGAGCTGCTTGGTCGCCTGCCAGAAGATGCCGGGGCCGGCATAGGTGGCGTAGCCGGCTTCCTTGCCGAAGCCGAGCTCGTTGTGGCGGCGCTGATGGCGGACCTCGCCGCTGAGATAGAGCCCGTCGAGCACTTGCCAGGCGAGAGAGCCGCCGACCGTGAAGGTCGAGGAGCGCAGATAGGGGCTCGGGCCGGTCCAGGTCAGGTCGTGCGAAAAGTTGAGCGCGGCATAGAGCTTGCCGGGAACCAGCGTCTTGTCGGCGAAGAGGCGGATGCCGGTGTTGTAGGTGGTGAAGTTGCCGGCGCCGGTCGGGTCGGTGCGGTTGAAGCTGGGGTCGACCACGACGGTGAGGCCGATGCCGTGCAGGTCGCGGCCGAGCAGGCGGTATTTCATCTCGACGCCGGCGCCGGCGCTGCGGCTGTCGGCCTTGGTGCCGCCGATGGTGGCGTCGGTGTAGCCGCCGAGGAGGTAGGGGCCGATCTCGAAGCAGGGGAAGAGCCCGTAGGAGCCCTGGAGCTGCAGGCCATGCGCCGCCTGGCGGCCGTCGCGGACGCCGAAGCCGCCATTATAGGTCAGGCTCGGGCCGAAGGAGCCGAGATCGGCAACGTCCGAACCTGTGGTGAAGCCGAAGGCGTCGGTTGGGATGCCCTCGCTCTCGGTGCAGGCGGATACCGCCGCTGGCGCGGCCGGTGCGGCCTTGCGCGACGGGAGGTCGGCCGCAAAGGCGGGCGAGAGCAGGCCCGAGACGGCAAGGGCGACGGCGAGGGGCCTGAGCATGAGCTGCGATCCTGTTGACGAACCCAGATTGCGTAATTGCGAATGAGTCGCAATAGGAAGCGGGCCGTCACAGGATGATAACGTTACGTTGTTGCGGGCATGCAACAGCTCGCTGTTCAGCCCGGCGAGTTCAGGGCGCCCAGGCGTGCGTACGCGACCGGCGCGATCTCGGCCAGCGCGGCGACCGGCTTCCAGGCTGCGGCATGGACCTCTTCTTCCTGAGCGATCAGCGGCAAGGCCGGATCGGCGATGAAGAGATATTGCAGGTCGTGATGGATGTGCGGCGGCTCGCCCCGGCGCGGATTGCCGGGAACCTCATGGCTGTCGATGGCGAAGGGCAGATCGCCGCCGCGATGCCAGGAATGCAGCGCAGGCGCGGCGACGCCGGTTTCCTCCACCGCCTCGCGCAGCGCCGATTCATGGAAGCGCGCGGCCGGCTCGTAATGGCCGCCGGGCTGGAGCCAGCGGCCGATCACGACATGGTCGATCAGCAGGATCTGCCCATGGTCCGGCGAAAGCACGAAGGCGCTGGTGGTGACATGGCCCGGCATGGTCTCGCGCTGGTCGAGCGCATGGCCCTCGGCGATCTGCCAGCGCAGCAAAGCGAGCCGCTCGCGTGGGCCGGCGACCTCGGCGAGATAGCTGGAAACGGCCGAGTCGAGGCGCGCAGGAAAGCTCATGTCCTGCGCATCGCATGCCTCGTGGCGGCTGGGAAGACCGCCGCCAGCATGGTCACCGCAGCTTCAGCCGGTATTCCTCGAAGCCGCCATTCTTCACGCTGTCATAGCCGACGAGGACGCGCAGCTCGTCGCGCTCCTGCGCCAGCACGGTGAGGGCCTCCGCCTTGGCGTCCTCGCGCGGGCGCAGTTGGCCGAGCTCGCGGATGGCGGCTGGATCGGCCGGGTCGAGCAGCAGGATCGCATAGGGCACGTCCTGCTCCTGCGCGGGGCCGACGAGAACGAGGAGGCGGCCATCGGCGAGCGGGGCAAGGTCGCGCACGCCGCGCTGCGCCCCCGCCGGGAAGGCGAGGAGTTGCGGCTTGGCCGTCCCGGGCTCGCTGCCGGGCTTGAACAGCTCGGCGACGCTGCCGCCGACCAGGAAGGCGCGGCCATCGAGCGAGGGCGCGCGCAGGCCGAGCCAGAGCCGGTCGCCGACCACGGCGAGGCCTTCGATGTTGAGCCCGTTGGTCCCGGCGTCGAGCCGCTTGCCGAGATAGGGTGCGACCTCGCCGGCGGCGGCGATGAGATCGGCGACGCGCCAGCTCAGTTCGGGCGAGCCGGCCTCGCCATTACCGGAGGGGATGCGGGCCAGCAGGAAGGAGGAAGGCCGGTATTCGCCGCTATGGCGCGAACAGCCATGCGAGCCGACGACGTAGAAGACCCGGTCGGCATAGGCGACGCCTTCGCCGTCGAACTCGCCGAAGCCGCCCGGCTTCGGGCAGCCGATGGCCGGCTGGCGCCCCTTTGCGGCGGGCGCCGTATCGCCGACGAGCGGCACGCTGCGCCCGGGCGATATCGCCCCTTGCGTCAGCGTCGCGAACTGCGCGGCCTTGCTCTCGTCATTGACCAAGAGGCAGCGATACTCGCCGCCGGCGGGCGGGCGGCAGGCGATACCGCTGATGTCCTTGGCGGCCTTGCGCTTCTTGCCGGCGAAATCGGCGGAGGCTTCGATCTTGCGCTCGGGTTTCAGCGTCTCGGCGCGGACGGCCTGTGTCGCGAGCAGGCTGAGCGCGAGAGTGGAGAGTATCGCGAGCCGCATGGTCTTGCTCCAAGGGAAAGAGCCGACATAGGGGCGCCTATCGCGATTGCAAAGGCCGAAGCGTCAATTCTTGCGCCGGGCAAGGACGTATCGTTGCAGGATGGTTTTCTCTCAGGTCATTCCGCCGGCGTCATGCCGATGAGGGCAGTTGAGTGCCGCACGGCTTGGCAGGCGCATGTGCTGGCCGTTATCTTGGGGAATGGTCCGAGAGGCGGTCAGGCGAGGGTGCTTGAGCCATAACCTTCCGGAGGTACCGTGCGCTTGAGGCCAGGCGAGGTAGCGGTGGCGCATGTCGAGCCCGACGGCAGCCCGCCCTTCGGCAGGGCGGCTCGGCTGCTGCTCATCCTGTCGGCCGTGCTTGCGGCCTATTTCGGGCTGTCTTCACTGCTGCTGCCGTTCTTCGGCGCGCCGAACCTCTATACGGGGATCGAGCGTTGGATCGTTCCCGCAACAGGCGCGCTTCAGCTCATGGCAGCCGCGCTGGCCTTCATGCTTGCCGTGCGACGCGACCTGCGCGGCGCGACCCTCGCCGTGGCTGCGTGCTGGATGCTGGGATGGCTCGAGACACTGCCACCCGTCATCCGTAACGGGCTCGACGTCGGCGCCGAAGCGCGGCTCACATTGGCCTATTGCGTCGCGTTGCCGGTGATCGCTGTCTCGGCGACGGCGCTGGCATGGCGGAACCGCCATCCGATCCTCGCCGCTCTCGTCGTGACCGCGCCGACCTCGGCCGGCGTCCTGTTCACCATCGCCTTCGCGATCATCATCGCGATGCACGGGTTTTGAGCCGCGACACCGACGCGCGCGATCCGCAACTGGAAAAAGACGACCGCAGTCGTCAGAAGAGCCAGCGGACGCCGGCTCCGGCGTGGAGGCGGGTGCCGATCTCGCTCCTGCCCGACAGGCCGTCGACGAAGACGTCAAGCTTGAGGTTCTGTGTGAGGCGATAGCCGAGACGGGCTCCGTATTCGACCCAGCTCGCCCGCTTCGGCTCCGCACCGATCATCGATCCGAAGCCCGCGACTGTCGCCACCACCTTGATCTGCTCGTCGAAACCATACGCGCCGGCGCCGTAGATCGTGCCGTCGAGCCGGTCGCTGAACGCGTGGGTCCATTGCACCCGTGCCTTGACGATGTTCAGACTGTCGGTTCCGCTCGCGAGCGAAGCCTCGAACGGATTGCTGCCCAGCAGAGGCTCGGCATAGTGCTTGATCCGCAAGGTTTCGCGTCCGATTTCGGCGGCCACAGCGAATTCGTTGCCGGGGCTCGCCTGCAGCGCCAAGCCCGCCCTGCCATAGACATAGCTCAGGGTGCCGCTCGTCTTGCCGATGCCCTTCGCTGTCCCGACGCCGTTGGCATAGGAGCGCTCGAAACGCATGTCCCCGTCGGGCGTCAGCCAGCCGCCGGCCTCGATATAGGGGCTGACGCTGCCCAATGAGCCGAAGACATAGCGGAGCGCCAGCGCCCCCGTCGCCGCGCTCGTGATCTCCGCATGGCGCACGTCACTCTCCTGGTAGGAGATGCCGCCGAGCAGGGTGAGGCCGTTGCCGTAGGCGATGCGCCCGTGTCCGCCGGCCTGGAACGATCCGGCGCTGGCGAAGGTACCGACCTCCGTGCCGGAGCCGATGGGCTGGCTGTTGCCCAGGAGCTGCGCGGCGAAGGCGTGCTGGTGCACCGCGAGCGCCCGCCGGGCCTGGGCGAGTTGGTCGAGTGAATGCTGCACCGAGGCGGCTGTCGTCATGCCGGCGATGATCGGGGCCGTCGTGGCTCCCGGCGTCGTCGTGGTTTCCGGCGTCGTCGGGGTTCCGGGCGTTGTCGGGGGCGCGGCATCCACATAGCGTACCAGCCATGCCTGCGTGCGCCCGTTCGGATCGATACCTTCCCCGACGATGAATTGGCCATTGCCCGAGACGCCGTAGGCGCTGACGAGTTGCCAGCTTCCAAGATTGACGCCGGCCGTCGTCAGAAGGCCGGACAGGCTCTTGATCTGCGTCGCTTGAGTCCAACGGAACGCTTCAAACTGACCAGCCGGATTCGAGGCCACGCCAACCACCACGGAACCGCTGGCATCCGTTGCGTTGGCCTGACTTCCCGGGTTCGGATTGGAGGCTCCGCCGATGAAGCCGAGGCCGGCCATCGTCCCGCCCTGCCAGCGAAAGGCTTCGGGCTGACCAGCCGCGTTCGAGCTGAAGCCGACCACGACGGAGCCGTCCGCATTCGTTCCTCGCGCCTCGCTGAACGGGCTCGACCCGCCCCCGCCGATGAAGCCGAGGCCGGACATCGTCCCGCCCTGCCAGCGAAAGGCCTCGGTCTGACCCGCCGGATTCGAGCTGGAGCCGACCACCACGGAGCCGTCCGCATTCGTGGCTTGAGCCGAGCTTTGCGGGTTCGGGCCACCGCCGCCGATGAAGCCGAGGCCGGCCATCGTCCCGCCCTGCCAGCGGAAGGCTTCGGTCCGGCCCGTCGCATTCGAACTGAAGCCGACCACCACGGAACCATCCGCATTCGTGGCATAGGCAAAGCTGTTCGGGCTCGGCCCGCCTCCGCCGATGAAGCCCAGGCCGGTCATCGTCCCGCCTTGCCAGCGAAAGGCCTCCTGGACCTGGCCGGCCGCGTTCGAGCTGACGCCAACGATCACGGAGCCGTCGGCGCTCACGGCATAGGCAGCGCTGTTCGGATTCGGATTGGCGACCCCACCGAGGAAGCCGAGACCGGTCATCGTTCCGTTCTGCCAGCGAAAGGCCTCATTCTGCTCGCTTGCGTTCCGACCGTAGCCGACCACCACGGAACCATCGGCATTCGTTCCCAGAGCCAGGCTGATCGGCGCCACCCCGCCGCCGCCGATGAAGCCGAGGCCGGAAAAGCTGGAGGTCTGAGCCTGACCCGCGCATGGCAAGACAGCCAGGACCGCAACCGCCCATGTCACTCGAGCCGGCATCATGGTCCGCCCCCTGCCGCTTGCCGTCCATTCCGAAGCGAATGATCAAGCTGTCGCCGCCTGACCAATCGATCAAAAGCGCGGAATGTCCGTAAGAGAAGCACAACCAGGAGCTGTGTGGGAGTCCCTGCGATAATACTCGCCAGGGGAAATCGAAGTTGTCCGGATCGAAGCGGTTGGCGCCGATCGGTCGGTATCGTTCGAGGGGGCGGATAATTCCGTTCCAGAGATAGAACTTGCAAGTTGAGCCGGCTTGCCTGAAAGCTACGCGCAAACTCAAGTAAGAAATTGAAATCACTTGATAATTTTAAAAAACTTCATCTGCGCTGCGGCGTTCTGCCGGGAAGCAGACAAAGACCTAAATCTGTGGCCAAAACAAAAGAGGCAGACCCGCGCCGCTCGGGTGAACGGCGCGGGGTCTTGGATCAGCCCAGCTTGCTATAGGCCGGCACGGTCAGGAACTCCTCGAACTCCGGCGCCAGCGAGAGCTTCGAGAACAGGTCGATCGCCTCGGGGAAGCGGCCCTTGTCATAGGCCTCGGCTCCAAGCTCGCCCTTCACCCGCGCCATCTCCTCGGGCAGGCAGCGCTTGAACAGCTCGGCATCGACCCTGGCGCCGCCTTCGAGCGCGACGCCGTACTGGACGAACTGCCAGATCTGGGCGCGGCTGATCTCGGCGGTCGCGGCATCCTCCATCATGTTGTAGATCGGCACGGCGCCGCGGCCGCGCAGCCAGGCTTCGAGATACTGCACGCCGACGCGGATGTTCTCGCGGAAGCCCTCCTCGGTGCGGGTGCCCTCGTGCACCTCCAAGAGGTTCTCGCGGCCGACCGAAACGTCCTCGCGCAGCTTGCCGAGCTGGTTCGCCTGCGGCATCAGCCGGTCGAACACCTCCATCGCGACGGGGACGAGGTCGGGATGGGCGACCCAGGTGCCGTCATGGCCGTCGCCGGCCTCGCGCTCCTTGTCGGCCTTGACCTTGGCGAAGGCGGCGGCATTGGCCTCGGGGTTGTTCTTGACCGGGATCTGCGCCGCCATGCCGCCCATGGCGAAGGCGCCGCGGCGATGGCAGGTCTTGATCAGCAGCAGCGAATAGGCGCGCAGGAAGGCCTTGGTCATCACCACCTGCGAGCGGTCGGGCAGGACGAAGGCCTTGTTGCGGGCGAGCTTCTTGATGAAGGAGAAGATATAGTCCCAGCGGCCGCAATTGAGGCCGGCCATGTGGTCGCGCAATTCGTAGAGGATCTCGTCCATCTCGAAGGCGGCCGGCAGGGTCTCGATCAGCACGGTCGCCTTGATCGTGCCGGTCTTCAGGCCGAGCGCGGTCTGGGCGGCGACGAAGACGTCGTTCCAGAGCCTGGCCTCGAGATGACTCTCGAGCTTGGGCAGGTAGAAATAGGGGCCAGAGCCCTGCGCCAGCGCTGCCTTGGCGTTGTGGAAGAGATAGAGGCCGAAATCGACCAGCGAGCCCGAGGCGATCTCGCCGTCGATCTCGATATGGCGCTCCGGCAGGTGCCAGCCGCGCGGGCGGATGATCAGGACGGCGGGCTTGTCCTTGAGCTTGTAGTCCTTGCCGTTGCCAGCATCGGTGAAGTCGATCTTGCCGGCCCAGCGGTCTTTCAGATTGATCTGGCCTTCGACCATGTTGGCCCAGACCGGCGAGGAAGCGTCCTCGAAATCGGCCATGAAGACCTTGGCGCCGGAGTTCAGCGCGTTGACGATCATCTTGCGGTCGACCGGACCGGTGATCTCGACGCGGCGGTCCTGCAGGTCGGCCGGGATCGGCGCGACCTTCCAGTCGCCTTCGCGGATGTGCTTGGTCTCGGCCAGGAAATCGGGGGTCTCACCGGCATCGAAGCGCTTCTGGCGCTCCTTGCGCAGAGCGAGCAGGCGCTTGCGGGTCTCGTTGAAGCGGCGCTGCAGGTCGGCGACGAAGGCGAGTGCATCGTGGCTCAGGACCTCGTCATAGCGCTCGGCGAGCGCGCCCTTGACGACGACACCGGCAGGAAGCTTCAGGCTGGTCGGGGCGGTCATGGTTCTTGTCTCTCACCTACATCAGGTGAACGCAGTATGCAGGCATTCGATTTTGTCGGGAATGGCAGAGAATGTCAGATGATCTGATCAAGAATGGAAACAATCCCGCATCGAAGCGAAAGCGGCCCTGAGGACGCCATTGCAAGTGCGTGTCACGGCGCGGGGCGTGCCGGTTGACGAGCAGGGGATTTGTTCATGACCACCATCCGCCTCGGCCTGCTCGCCGCTGCGCTTGCCGCCAGCCTGATGGCGCCGCCGGCCTTCGCCCAGAACCGCTGCGCCGTCACCGACCCCACGGGCACGCCGCTCAACATCCGCGAGACACCGAATGGCGAGATCATCGGCCGCGTCACGAACGGCGCCGGGATCAGGGTGATCAACACCTCGTCCGACGAGCGCGGCCGGGCCTGGGCCCTGATCAGCCCGCGCGGGCGGAACTATGTGGTGGGCTGGGTGTATCGGGAGTTTGTGTCCTGTTATTGAGCGTCGGTGCGCTGGCCGGTTGACGATTTAAGCGCGGGGAACCCTCTCCTGTAAGGAGAGGGCAGGGTGAGGTGTAAGCGGCTGGACCAGTTCCGTGAGCGCTGACCGCGCAGTCAGGTTCAGGCCAACATTTCCGCTCCCGAACACCTCACCCCTATCCCTCTCCTTCCAGGAGAGGGGATCCCGCGCCTCATCCCACCAACTCCGCAAACCGCTTCAGGAACGCCGCCTGCGCCTGTTCAGTCGCCTGCGGCTCCAGCAGCCCCAATACTTCGCGCGGCAGGGCTTGCGGGCGGCCGAAGAAGCGTAGCGCCTCCTCGCGCTCGAAGCCGGCAAGCTCGGTCGCTTCCAGGAATGCCGAGATCTTGTCGGCGTCCTTGGTCTTGCGCTTGACGATCGCCGGCGTCGTCGCCGGTAGTCCGAAGCGCAAATGGATCGCCGCGAGCAGGCGCAGTTCGACGCCCTTATAGGCATCGCCCATCACCGCCTTGAACGGCGAGATCATGTCGCCGATGACGTATTCCGGCGCATCGTGCAGCAGCACCATCAGGCGCCATTCCCGCGACCAGTCCGGATTGAGATGCCCCACGATCGCCTCGACCAGCAGGCAGTGCTGCGCCACCGAGAAGGAATGCACGCCGCGGGTCTGCCCGTTCCAGCGGGCGACGCGGGCAAGGCCATGCGCGATGTCCTCGATCTCGACATCCAGTGGCGAGGGATCGAGCAGATCGAGCCGCCGGCCCGAGAGCATGCGCTGCCAGGCGCGCGGCGGAGCGGGCGGTTTGGCCATCAGACGGCGGGGCGCGTGTCGCGGGCGAGCGCCGCGCATTCCTGCCAGCGGAAGCAGCCGGTGAGGTGGTCGTTGACCATGCCGCAGGCCTGCATCACCGCGTAGACGATGGTCGGGCCGCAGAAGGTGAAGCCGGCGGCCTTGAGCTCCCTGGAGATCGCCTTGGAGACGGCGGTCTCGGCTGGAACCTGCTCATGGGTGCGGAAGGCGTTCTGGAGCACCCGCCCATCGAGATGCTTCCAGAGGAAGTCGGTGAAGGGGCCTTTCTCGCTCAGCCTGAGATAGGCCTGCGCATTGCGGATCGTGCCCTCGATCTTGCCGCGATGGCGCACGATCCCGGCATCGGCGAGCAGCCGCTGGATGTCGACCTCGCCGAAGCGGGCGACCGTCTCAGGCTCGAAACCGGAAAAGCCGGCGCGGAAGGCGTCGCGCTTCCTCAGGATGGTGATCCAGGACAGCCCAGCCTGGAAGCCATCGAGCATCAGCTTTTCCCAGAGTGTGCGGGAATCATATTCCGGCACGCCCCATTCGGTGTCGTGATAGGCAAGATAGAGCGGATCGCTGCCCGGCCAGATGCAGCGATATTTGCCGTCGGGCCCCTCGACCGCCGCGCGCCCGCCGGTGACGTCGCTCATGCCGCTGCTCCGAATTCTGGCTCGCCCGGATAGGGGAAGCGGATGAAGGACGGCTTTTCGCCGAGCGTGAAGGCGAGGCCGCCAGCGTCGAGCGTATGGCCGGCAGCGAGCGCATCCGCCACCCGGTCGAGCCGGAGCAAGGCAAGGCCGCGGCCATTGGCGCAGGAGCCGACGCGGCCGAGCGCCTTGCCGCCGGCGCTGGCCTCGACGCCGTCATCCGGATTGATGCCTTCGCTGAAGACGATCGGCACGACGCGCGAGCGGGCGGTGCCGCGATGCTGCATGCGCGAGACAACCTCCTGGCCGATATAGCAGCCCTTCCTGAAGGAGACGCCGCCGAGCTGGTCGAACAGCGCCTCGTGCGGGAAGGCGTCGCCATAGAGGAAGTCGCGGCCGCCATCGGGAATGCCGAGACCGATGCGGTGGGCATGATAATCGTCCATGGAGGCATCGACGAGCTCGTCGGCGCCCTCCCGGTCGACGATGGCGCGCTCGCCGAGCTCGGGGAGGCGCGGATCGGCATAGACCAGCCCGGCATCTGCCGGCAGCCTGCCGCCAGCGGTCGCGGCGATCACAGCCGCCGTCTCGCTGAGATCGTCGAGCGTCACCTTGGCGCGCAGCTTGTAGAGCTTCAGCTTCTTCATCAGGTCGGGGATCTGGAGCAAAGGCGAGTCGAGCAGGAAGCCGCCGCCTTCCGCGTCTGGTACGGCGACAACAAGAAAATCGCCGATGATCTTGCCCTGCGGTGTCAGCAGCCCGCCATAGCCGGCGCGTTCGGGCGTGACGGTCTCCATCGCATTGGTGACGATGTTCTCGAGGAAATCGCGGGCGTCGTCGCCGCTGACGCGGATGACGCCGCGGTCGACCAATCTGGTTGCGGGCATGGCGGGGGCTCTCTGAGCGATCGCTGTTTCGGCGCGAGGCGCCGTTCGCCCGATAGTTAGGGTGCTTCGGCCAAAGGCTCAACCGATGCGGTGGGCGACGCAGGAAACGGGTGCCGTATGCCAGCCGGCGCGCTCGCCAAAATTTTTTTCGGGGTGCTGTCGATGCGACGTTTCTCCGTTCGACGTGTCGGTAAGAAGCAGCGGAAGGCCACAGATCATTGCGGCGCCCGCCCGAGCTTCGAAAGACGCGATGCGGGACGATGCTCCCGCGAGTTCGGGAGAGATCAGATGAGACAAGTCGTTGCCGCCACCTTCGTGTCCCTCGACGGTGTCATGCAGGCGCCGGGCGGCCCGCATGAGGATCCGCAGGGCGGCTTCAGCCATGGCGGCTGGACCTTCCACTATTGGGACGAGGCGATGGGCAAGGTGATGGACAAGGCCCTCTCCGACGAGTTCGACCTGCTGCTCGGCCGCCGGACCTACGACATCTTCGCGGCGCACTGGCCCTATGCCGGCGACGACCCGATCGCTGTGAAGTTCAACGCCATCACCAAATATGTCGCGACCTCGGAGCCACAGACGCTGAGCTGGCAGAACAGCGTCGCGCTGCGCGGCGATCCGGCTGCGGAAGTCGCGGCGCTGAAGCGCCAGGATGGCCCCAAGCTCCTGCTGCAGGGTTCGAGCGAACTGATCCAGGCGCTGCTGGCCAAGGACCTGATCGACGAGATCACGCTGCTGACCTTCCCGGTCGTGCTCGGCAAGGGCAAGCGGCTGTTCGGCAAAGGCGCCATGCCCGCGGCGTTCAAGCTGGTCGAGAGCAGCGCCTCGAGCACCGGCGTGATCATGGCGACCTATCGCCGCGAGGGCGAGGTCACCACCGGCTCGTTCGAATTTGCCGAGCCGAGCACCGCGGAAATCGCCCGCCGCGAAAAATATGCGGCGAGAGGCTGAAAAAATTTCGGAGACCTGTCGATCGGGGCCTGCCTCGTTCGACGTGACAACAGAGGGCGGGACTTCTCCCGCTCCACAGCGAAACGAAACCAACCCTAAAAGACAGGAGAAGACCGATGCGCGTGATGGTTCTGGTCAAGGCCGACAAGGACAGCGAAGCCGGCGTGATGCCGAGCGAAGCCCTGCTCACCCAGATGGGCGCCTATAACGAGGAACTGGTGAAGGCCGGCGTCATGCTGGCGGGCGAGGGATTGCATCCGAGTTCGAAGGGGCTGCGCATGCGCTTCTCGGGCGGCCAACGCGTGATCACCGATGGTCCCTTCGCCGAGACCAAGGAGCTGCTTGCCGGCTTCTGGATCTGGCAGGTCCGCTCCTTCGAGGAGGCGGTCGAGTGGCTCAAACGCGCGCCTTTCGATGGTGGCACCGAGATCGAGCTGCGCCCGATCTTCGAGATGGAGGATTTCGGCGAGGCGCTGACGCCGGAGCTGCGCGAGCAGGAAGAGCGTGTGCGCGCCGAGGCAGCGAAACTCGGCGGCTGACCGGGCGAAGACTTCAAATTCCATTCAACCCGGAGGGTGGCAGGCTAGGTCTGCACCGCTCCAACAAGCGGAGAAAACCGATGCGTTTCATGGTTCTGGTCAAGGCGACCAAGGATAGCGAAGCCGGCGCCCCACCGACCCGCGAACTGGTCGATGCGATGATGGCCTACAACGAAGAGCTGGTGAAAGCCGGCATCATGAAGGGCGGTGACGGGCTGCAGCCGAGCGCCAAGGGCGCGCGCGTGCAGTTCGATGGCGAGAAGCGCTCCGTTGTCGACGGGCCCTTTACCGAGACCAAGGAGCTCGTCGCCGGCTATTGGCTCTGGGAGTGCAAGTCGCTCGACGAGGCGATCGCCTGGGTCAAGCGCTGCCCCAATCCGATGCCCGGCCCGTCCGAGATCGAGATCCGCCCGGTCGTCGACATCGCCGATTTCGGCGAGATGGTCTCGCCGGAGGCTGCGGCGACCTGGGATCGCCTCAAGAGCGAGGTCGGCAACGGCTGAGCGGTTCTCTGTGCCTGCTGCTCATCTCCGAAGCCAGTCTCACTGGCTCAGATAAGCGGCAGGCACTCCATCCGTCAGCCAAACCCCGTTTTCGGCCTGCCAGAAGACAAAGCCGTCCGCTGACATCTTGGCCGCATCGACATGGAGGACGACTGGCTTGCCATGTCGCCCTCCGACCTTGAGCGCCGTCTCCTTGTCCAGCGACAGGTGAACATGCCGACGCTGGCCGGGCTTCAGCCCCTCAGAAAGGATGGCGTCGAGATTCGCTTTCGCAGTGCCGTGAAACAGGAGTGGCGGCGGTGCGGAGGGATCGAGCGCGAGGTCAATTTTGACCGAGTGTCCCTGCGCAGCGCGAATACGAAGCCCATCGTCCGACAAGGTGAAGCGCTGCTTGTCGCTGTCGGCAACGATACGCTGCAGGATTGGTCGGTCGAGATGGACACCTGTCGCCTGTATCCGCGCAATCAGGACATCGACCCGAACCCAGCCATTTGCATCCAACGTCAGGTCGAGATGCGCAGGATCGTGGCGCAGAACATAGCTGAGCAGCTTGCTGATCTCTTTCGTCATAGGCGCTCAACTAGCAAAAATATCCGCGGGCTTCGATGAATTTTCCGCTCTTTGCCTGACCTGACAGGGCATTGCTTGCTTTCTCCCGTGCTTGCACATCCGCCAATGTTCGGTCTGTATCCTCAGCATGACGGCAAGCGATGCACACCGCGCCATCGAGGCGGTCTTCCGGATTGAGGCGCCGAGATTGATCGCGGGCCTTGCCCGCGTCACCCGCGATGTCGGCCGGGCCGAGGAGCTGGCGCAGGACGCGCTCGTCGCCGCGCTCCAGCAATGGCCGGACGAGGGCGTGCCGCGCAATCCCGGCGCCTGGCTGATGCAGGCCGCCAAGCATCGCGCGCTCGACGGCCTCCGGCGCGCCAAGATGCTGAAGCGCAAGCATGAGGAGATCGGCCGTGACCTCGACGAGGCGGCCGATCCGATTGCCGGGATCGAGGAAGCGCTTGACGACGAACTCGGCGACGACCTGCTGCGCCTGATCTTCACCGCATGCCATCCGGTGCTCGCGGTCGAGGCGCGCCTGGCGCTGACGCTGCGCCTGATCGGCGGCCTCACCACCGAGGAGATCGCCCGCGCCTTCCTGGTGCCGGAGCCGACCATGGCGCAGCGCCTGGTCCGGGCGAAGAAGGCGCTGGCCGAGGCCAAGGTACCCTATGAGGTGCCACATGGGCCTGAGCTGGCGAACCGCCTCGCCTCGGTGCTGGAGGTGGTCTACCTGATCTTCAACGAGGGCTATGCCGCGACCGGCGGGGAGGATTGGGTCCGCCCGGCGCTATGCCAGGAGGCGATGCGGCTCGGGCGCATCCTCGCCGGTCTCGCGCCGCAGGAGCCGGAGGTGCACGGCCTCGTCGCGCTGATGGAGTTGCAGGCTTCGCGGCTGCGCGCCCGGATCGGGCCCGACGGCCAGCCGGTGCTGCTGCTCGACCAGAACCGGGCGCGCTGGGACCGGCTGCTGATCAATCACGGCCTCAAGGCGCTGGAGACCGCGCGCAGGCTGTCCACCGAGCCCAGCCCTTACGTCCTGCAGGCCGAGCTGGCCGCCTGCCATGCCCGCGCCAATGTCGCCGAGGAGACCGATTGGCGCAGGATCGCCTTGCTCTATGGCGCGCTCGGCGCACTGACGCCCTCGCCGGTGATCGAACTCAACCGGGCGGTCGCCGTCTCGATGGCGGAGGGGCCGGCGGCGGGGCTGGTGCTGGTCGATGCGCTCGCCTCGGCGCCGGCTCTGAAGAACTACCACCTGCTGCCGAGCGTGCGCGCTGATTTCCTGTTGAAGCTCGGCCGTCACGGCGAGGCGGAGGCCGAGTTCACCCGCGCTGCCGGCATGACCCGGAATCGGCGGGAGCGCGAGCTGCTGCTTGGGCGAGCGGAGACAGCGCGAAGGGCGGCAGGCTGACGGCTTTTGCTAGTGCCGCGTGCCGGTGGTGAAGTTGCCGTGGCGGATCTTCTCGGGCAGGGCCTCGGCGAAGACGGCGGTCGCCTCCTCGCCATAGGTCTCGACCAGGGTGCGCATCGCCGCGAACAGGGCGGCATGGGCGAGCGAGTCGGAGTCGAGCCCGTCCTGGCGCGCCTCGGCGAAGGCGTCCTCGACATAGCAATAGGCGACGCGGCGGGCGTCCTTGACGTCCTCGGCGAGGGTCGGGTCGAGCGGCAGGTCGTCGGAGAGAGCAGACATGAAGGCAGCGGTATCCGGCGTCGAAAGGTACCTGTCGGACAGAGCAGCGGCGCGCAGGGCGCAGCTGTTCCAGTGATTTGCCTGCCAAGGATACGGCCCGCAGCCGCCGGGCGCCATCATGGTCTTTAAGAAAGGTTAATTCGTGGGGGACAATTCTGCCTAAGTTTGGCGCAGGCCTGTCCCGAAACTAGCCGCCGAACCGGCTCGCCAAGGCCTTCGCCAGCTTCTCGCCCTCCTGGGCGAGACGGGCGGAGGCCTCCTGCGTGCCCTCGCTGCAGGTGCGGTGCGTCGCCGAATAGGCGCGGTAGCCGCGGTTGTAAGCGCCGGCCAGACGTTCGCGCCGCTGCGGCGAACGGCCCTCCGAATCAAGCAGCGTCGCCATGCGCTCGCGCCAGTCCTGTGCCTCGCGGGTCTCGCAGAGCGTGCGCAGATAGGCGAGCGAGCCGATGATCTCGGCGAGCTTCAGCAATTGCGGCTCATAGGGCGGGGGCGGCGCCTCTGGTTCCGCTGGCGGCGGTTCGGCCGGTCGCTGCTGTTGTTGCGGTTGGGGTGAACGCCGCGCCTGCGCCAGCAGCGCCTCGGGGCTCGCGGCGAGCGCGGCGAGGGCGAGGACTGCGAGGGCGCGCTTCGTCATGCGCCAGAATTGCGCGCGACAATGGCGGCGGCACGGCGCAGCACGTCGCCGAGCTCGCGCGTCGTCGGCAGGCCGCCGAGCTTCAGGGGATCGGCCCACATCACCGCGCCGGCCTCGGGTCCGGGCTGGGGCTCCCCGGAGAGCCACTCCCCGACGAAGGAGGCGATGACGAAATGATGGGTGACCGCGCCCTTGGGATCACGGCCGACGATCTCGACATGGCGGTTGAAGCCGACGATCCGGGCGCTGACGCCGACCTCCTCCTCCAATTCACGCAGCGCCGCTTCTTCCAGGCTCTCGCCGGCCTCGACCTTGCCGCCGGGCAGGGACCAGAGCTGGTCGGCCGGCGGCTTGGTCCGCGTCGCCAGCAGGACCTTGCCGTCACGGAAGACGGCGACCGAGGCGGCGAGCACCGGGCGCGCCGCTGCTCGGGCGGGGTTCGGGAAACGGATGATCTGGCCGTTGTCCTGACCGCTCACACGTGCTGCCCGCCATTGATGTGGAGCTCGGCGCCGGTGACGTAGCTCGAGGCGTCGGTGCAGAGGAAATAGATCGCCTTGGCGACTTCCTCGGTCTTGCCGAGGCGCTGCATCGGCAGCTTCTCGACGATCTTCTCGGTGCCGGGGGAGAGGATGGCGGTGTCGATCTCGCCCGGCGAGATCGCGTTGACGCGGATGCCCAGCGGGCCGAAATCCGCCGCCATCTCGCGGGTCAGGCTGGCGAGCGCCGCCTTCGAGGTCGCATAGGCGGCGCCGGCGAAGGGGTGGACGCGCGAGCCGGCGATCGAGGTGACGTTGACGATCGTGCCCTTTGCGGCGGTCAATTCGTCGAGCAGGCCGCGCGCAAGCATGATCGGCGCGAAGAAATTGACTTGGAAGACCTGGTGCCAGTCGTTGAACGAGGTCGTCGCCGCCCCCAGCCGGCCCCCCTTCGGCCCCTTCGGCGAGATGCCGGCATTGTTGACGAGAGCGTTGAGCTTGCCGCCCTCGGCGGCGAGACGCTTCTTGATCTCGGCGATGCCGCGCATCGTGTCCTCGGGGTCGCCGAGGTCGATCTGGACATGATCGTCGGCGCCGGACGGCCAGGGGCATTTCTCCGAGAAGGCCTGGCGCGAGCAGGACAGGATGCGCCAGCCGGCCATGGCGAACTGCATCACCGTGGCATGGCCGATGCCCCGGCTGGCGCCGGTCAAAAGCATGACCGGACGCTTGCCGGCCTCGGTTTTCGGAAAGTCGAATTTCGGCATGGCCATGGAGGGCTGGTCCTCAGGGGTAGAGCCGGGTCTTCGTCCAGGCGTCGCCAGGGGCGGCGCGGCGGAAGACGATGCGGTCGTGCAGGCGGAAGGCGCCGTCGCGCCAGAATTCCATGTAGACGGGGGTGATGCGGAAGCCGGTCCAGTGCGGCGGGCGCGGCACCTCGCCGACGCCGAATTTCAGCGCGTAGCTCGCGACCGCTTTCTCGAGCGCGAACCTGCTTTCGAGTGGCCGCGATTGCTGTGAGGCCCAGGCGCCGATCCGGCTGTCGCGCGGACGCGACTGGAAATAGGCGTCGGCCTCGGCATCGCTGACGCGGCTGACCGGGCCGCGGATGCGGACCTGCCGGCGCAGGCTCTTCCAGTGGAACAGCGCGGCCGCCTTGGGCTGGCCGTCGAGTTCCTCGCCCTTCTGGCTTTGGGTGTTGGTGTAGAAGACGAAGCCGTCGGGGCCGCGGCCGTTGAGCAGGACCATGCGGACATTGGGCAGGCCGTCGGCGTCGACCGTCGATAGCGCCATGCCGTTGGGGTCGTTCGGCTCGGAGGCCTTGGCTTCCTCCAGCCAGCTCTCGAACAGGGCGAAAGGCTCCTGAGCCTCGGTGAAGTCACCGCTCATTAACGCATTCACGTGCTTAATCCTCGGTAGGTTCAGGAAGCGTCGGGCGAGCGCGATCCGTAATGCGATTTGAGTTGGCAGTCATATATAAGCCCCGCGGCCAGCGGGGCCAGAGGCCGCATGAGCGCAGTCCCCTTGCACATGGGGCATCGCTCGCCGGCATGCTCCTGTTTGCGCTGGCCTCGGCTGGCTGCTCGGTCTCCTTCCCGATCATGGGTCTGTCGAGCAAGACCGAGGACGAGATTGCGATGACCACCGCCTCGGTGCTGCCGGCGCGTGCCGTCGAAGGCAAGAGTCCGCTGGTCGGACTCGCCCCCGATCTCGGCCCCGAGGACTGGCGCCGGGCGGAGGGCGCGCTGGCGCTGGCGCTCGATCCGCAGGGCAATGGCGCGCCGGTGTCCTGGGACAATGCCCAGAGCGGCATGAAGGGCACTTTCACCCCGGTTGGCGGGCCGTTCCTGAAATCTGACGAGATCTGCCGGGCCTTCCTGGCCTCGATGAGCCTGCAGACCGGTCCCGTGAAGCTGCAGGGCACCGCCTGCCGGCCGTCCGGCGGCGAATGGGCTGTGACCGACGCCAAGCCGTGGAAAGGCACGGTTTAAGCCTGTTGCAACTGCGCCACAGTCTTCCCATCTAGGATGCGGTTCCGGTACGCCGGAATGCGAATCCTCCGGGGGTGTGTTGAATGCGTGATCCGTATCAGGTTCTGGGCGTGGCGAAATCGGCCGACGAGGCCGAGATCAAGAAGGCTTATCGCCGCCGCGCCAAGGACCTGCACCCCGACCGCAACCAGGGCGATCCGAAGGCACAGGAGAAGTTCTCCGAGCTGAACACCGCCTATGAGGTTCTCGGCGACGCCGACAAGCGCAAGCAGTTCGACCGCGGCGAGATCGACGCCGAGGGCAAGCCGCGCTTCTCCGGCTTCGAGGGCATGGGCGCCGGGCGCCGCGGCGCGCAGCATGGCGGTTTCGACTTCCATTTCGACAGCGGCGGGCCCTCCGGCCGCGGCGGCGATGCCGGCTTCGACCCGGCCGACATCTTCGGCTCGCTCTTCGGCGAGGC